>Ga0209208_10005632_pt1 | contig 17409 bp, 10 predicted proteins | sample S1TSphfallax_3_FD_187694 | JGI IMG/M metagenome (GOLD analysis project Ga0209208, IMG submission 187694) | Host-associated microbial communities from peat moss isolated from Minnesota, USA - S1T2_Fd - Sphagnum fallax MG (SPAdes) (version 2) | ecosystem: Host-associated > Plants > Peat moss >... | reverse complement strand
TAGTGTGTATACATGTTCTATACCCTTGGACTCATGTCCATGGCAATTCCACAATTTAAGGGTTGGTTGCCAAGGGTGTTAAGGTCATGCCATCACTTGACAAAGTCATGAAACAATCATGGACATGGCCCTTAACCTATGTGGGCCCTTACACACATGCATGAATATGACACAATGCTGTTGAGAACTCCAGCTTATGTGTGAGATCCATAGCCTAGGATGTGGGTCAGATTCTGGACAATAAGGGCCTAGAATACTAAAAGAAATTTTCTCTCTTGTTTGTTATGACTACATAAACCATTGGTAGAATTATTTTAGTGTACCTTGAGGGCATGTTACTGAGTGGAATCTGTCCTCCACAAATGACAAGGCATTTTGAAATGCCCAATCCAGGTAAATGAAACAATCTCACTTTTTTTTCATTTTTATACAGTACCCATCAGGAACAACAGGAACAAAAGAAAAATAATTATGCTGCTGCTTAACTCAAGGTAATGCCCTTGAAGCTGGGTGTTCCTGAAATAAGTGCCCCTCAGTTCCACCTTAGCCAAGCACTTATTTCAGGAACACCTTGCTCTTCAGTCATTAGAGTACAACCGCCCATCACCGAACATGTGCTTATCACTGAACACTTCCCAATATTAACCTCATTCATTAGCAGAATTGAGCAGTTTTTGTTTCAGTGGATGTGCAAACTGGAGGGTTAGAAATGTTCTTCGAGCATCAGAAGTGAAGGAGCAATGCAGCAAACACTGGAAGAGGGACAAGTGATAATTTGCTTCAATTTAAAAATTAAAAAAACCTCTTAGACCCCCTTTTTAGTTCCAGTCCCCTATCTTTGTCATTTTCAGTTCGTTTTGAATGATTTAAAAGCTGATGGGTGTGCCAACTAGGGCTTTGCAAAACTGTTTTTTCCAAAGGCAGAGATGCAATCATCAAAGACTTTAAGCTTAAACTCCCAATCTGTTTTGATTCACTCATCATTGAACACTAAACCCCCTTTTGTCAAACATCCCATATTTTTGCAATGTTAATAGTAGTAGGTGGAAAGCTACAAACATTTTTAAAACTTCAAAAATAAAGGAACAATGTGTGAAAATTTGACCTCCTTTGAGTTCTTAACTGTTTGCTCACCAGACTATCTATCTACCATACCAATACATATAAAGCCTGCTCAAATCAAACTAAAACACAAGTATTCAAGGTTTCCAAATTGCCCTAGGGAAATCCCAAAGGCATCTCCCCCTCAACCCCCCCCCCCCAACCCCAAACCCAACTTGCCTGTAGTCTCTGAAACCTCATCTGCCCATAAGAAGGAAGATGATGCATTTGGGGACTCTGGGCTTCAGGGCCACTTTAGATCCAAGGTTCAATGAAATAGAACAATCTTAATGGATGAGAGCCATGGCATTTAGATGAGGGTCCAAGACCAAAAAGTGACAAATTGCAGCTAAATCTCAATGACATCATTTGGATGGAAAATGAATTGGTTCAAACCACACACAAAAAAAGCTCAAAAGGAGAGCTCATGATTTGAAGAATCAAGATGCAAGCTAGGGTCCAACTCAAGGATTCAATTTGCTTCAATTGAGTCCAAATTGGTTCCTACAAAACCCTGGACCCCATCTGAAGACTCAAGGAAGTCCAGACCCCCCATCCCCTCTTTTTTGTCCTTATTGCATTGGGTTCCTTAAACGGCGAGTTACAACATTGCTTCACACAACACCTAGATTATTTGTAGCTCATGGTGGTAGTTAGCAAAGTTGTACTGTGATTAAATCAAAAAGAAAAGAAGGTAGATGGACGAGGAGAAAAAGAACCAGTGTCACTAACCTAAAGTCACACAGTAACCCAAACCAAAAGAAAAAGTCCCACAAGATTACAGCCATCTCATAAGTAAAACTAACCTCATGTTTGAACCAGTGTAGACGGGTTATTGAAAAAATAACATGTTATCAATATCTATGCCCTTTTTCATATTTATCTATGAAGCAAGGTAGTTTGTTTTGTTTTGTCACACTGACATCTCCCAAATCATAGCGCTTCAGGCTGTGCTCTTGGTATCTTCGGAAAGCTCTTGATGAGTAAGGGTGCATTGACTTGGTTTGGGACTGTTTGGAGCTACAGTGTGAAAGCTATTGATTATTCAATCATTTTCTCAATGAAAAATAAATAAAATCAAAATTGACAACTGTATTGGAATTTGGAGGCATTCTTGGTGTTTTCCGAAAGCCCTTGACGAATCAGATTTAATAAGGTTCATTTCACACTTTTGAGAGCTAAGACGTGGAAGATATTGATTTTTGGGTGCATTTTGGCGCTGGAAATTCAAACAAATTACAAAAATTGGGATTGGAAGGAAAAATCAGTTGAGTCCTCAATGCGTTCACACTTGGGCCAACAGCACAGGCAGGCTACTCTAGTAATAATAACTAACCTGACAATTTTTTAATGTCTTGAAAACTTATTACAGAACTTGGTAAGTAGCGTCTAGAGAACTGACAAGAGAAACAACACTAAATGATAATAATTATATTACAAAAAATGAAACTTGTTGAGGAAGGGGAAAACAGCGTAAAAAATTTAAAAATAAATGTTCTCTTCTCGTAATCTAAGTTACCTAAGGGAAAAAGCAAGTTCATCGCCTAAATTCCTAATTTAGCAATTTAATCATGTCCAGTCCCTAACAAAATAAAACAGATCCCAAGTTCCAACTAATAAATCAAGTCAAAGGATTACCCAGTCAAAACATGAATTCTAATTTAGTCCAATATACCCTACAACTGTGGCAGTTTCCACTCTAATTATATGATTTTCTGAAATGTTGAAATTCTCAAAAAAAATTTCCAAATAACAAAATTTGTGAAGGAAAACATTGAAATCTTCAAGAAGGTTCTATTTGTTGAAATTAAAACTTAGAAAATAAATAAATTATTCAATAGACATGTGTGAAAGGTGCCAAGCTACTACAGTATGTGACACTACTTCAGTTTTTTATGTTTTAAAAAAATTCAAAAACTTATGGCTGATTGGGGTGCTTCTGGGCCAAAATTAATTTTTTTTGATTGGATCAAAAATAAAAAAGAGTAATAATAATAAAAGTACCAATAATGATGATAATAACTCTTAATGAGTAAAGACTTATTTATAGGACAATTTGTGAAGAGTATGTATTTCGTTGGATAAGGTGGGCTGCTTAAAATACGTATTTGAGTATGATTTTTTCATACGTATTTATAGGAGGTTTGGTATGTAGGTAGGTAGGTACTTAATATCAGAGTAAATTTGTACTACACAGGTGAATTGCACCAATCATGGCCCCTATTTTTACCACGCCAAAGTTCTTTTTAACATAGCCGGAGTGAAATTCTTACTGAGCATTTTCTTAACTGTCAGGCATTAGGAAGGCCGCCCCCCGTGCAATCTCTGTCCACGTGGAAGGTCCAGATCTTAGTAGCTGTGCATCGGAGCCGGTAGTTCTGCCACGTAGCGATACCTGTAGTAGAGTGGTGGTTGCAAGTTACTTCGGGTTGAGGAATTAATCCCGAGTTAGTTTAGAGAACCCCAGGTTAGTGCTGCTCTTTTCCTTTGCGTTGTTGTGTGTTGTTCCGTGCGTTGCTTTGTGTGCGTTGCGTTTGCGTTGCGTGTTTTTGTTTGTCCGTCGCATTTTCGTCACCTCTTTGTTCCCCGCAATCGCGTTCTTGTGTTTTCCATCTCCAGGTGGTGTATCTCTGAATGAATGCGGAGATTTTTTTTCCTTTTCTTTTCCTGCAATCAGATACGTGGATGGAGACTTCCCAGAGAAAGGCGTTTTCGCATGACAAAGGGGATCGATATCCAGGCTCTGATCAAGCTTTCGCCGGCATTTTGCGATCGCAGAAACCAAACCTTTGAGTTGGATAATGGTTAAGCTTTTTGACGTGAGAATCCGCGAGTTTGGAACTGGTTCCATTTTCGTATGTGTTTCTTGTGCCAGGGGAGAGGGTTTTAGTGAAGATCGGTAGTCTACTGCGAGGGTTTAACAATGTGCGCGCGCGTGGCAATATTGAAGTTGTAGCAGCATTGAAGAAGGCTTATCAATTCTCAGATCATGCGATGACGACGCGATCCGTCGGCGTTGTTGCGGATTCAGTGGTGCGTGTTATTACGCCTTTTCGTTTGGTTTTAAAAAGCTCAGATCATGGCTGTTGTTGTCGGACGGAGCCTTCCGCCTGCTGCTCATTTGCATTCTCTAAATTCATTTGTTTCGAAGAATAGATCTCCATGATCGTTCAGACAGTTCAATATTGCACTGGATCGATCTCATCTTGGCAAGGTTTCATTGTTGTTCTTGATCTGACTGCATTTTTCTCTCTCTCTCTCATCGTGCAATTCGCATGGAATCGGCTACAAGTGTGCTACTTTGATTTCTTGGCCTTGCAACAACGCCTAATAGGCATTTTTGGTGCATGAGCGAACTGTCAAACAGGTTGTTCTCGAACAACAACGCACGATTCTCATATGTACCGGGATTTGTGGTCAAATCTATCATGGCTCGTCTAAATTTACTTCCCTGTCGGTTTTCGTGCGAGTCTTCTTGCAAGCACTGTGAGCCTGGCTTCTCCCTCATCGTCGTCCCGAGAGAAGGAACTCGTGTGCACAGTAGTCTGTCACATCGGATCCTCCTTTGACTATGGAAACGTGTTCGAATCAATGGAATCTATCAATTCGATAGTGATCTCAACCGAGTTGTGAAACCAGAGCGAGACCTACAGGTGTAGAGTCTCTCCGTCTTGCTGCTTCGCTGTTCAGCCCTTGCATCATCAAAGCTGCCGCTGAGGTTGCACGGCATGTGCGAATCTCCAGGGACCAAATTTGGAACTGTTTTATACGACAACGTCTGTGTCGTTAGGCGCAGCAATAATAAAACTAGGGACCGAATGAATTCTCGGCATCTTGTTGGATCAAGACAGAGAGATTCACCAAATTTTCTGAATCACTCAGTAGTGCGGTCACCAGTGAGGTGCTTGAGAGAGAGAGTAGTGTGCTTCCATGCCGATGGATAATATATAATAGTGTTGAAGGCAGGCAGGCAGGCGCGTGGTCTTTACAGTTTTTCATGTTTTGTTGTGCTGACTGCTGGACACAGACGTAAATCTCAAGAACAAAGAAGGCAATTCTATCACGGACCATCAGGGTTCAAACGGTTTTCTCATAGGGTTTATGCCAGGACTTGATCAATTGGGCCCATTTCCAGCCACTTTTGAGTAAATGACTCCTTTATCATTGGTTGCTGGTGGTCAGAAATTGTTGTGACATGATCCTAGTCTAAAGATTTTGCTTCAACCACAAAGATTGGTGATGCCAGGCCAAGATGAAGTTCATCTGGTTGAATCAACCTTTGAACATTTCTTGGGGAATTTTTTGGTTCAATGTTGAAGCTGGGATGCTAAAGGGGATTTGCTGGGCTACAGGACCAAAAAGTGTTTTTGTGTCTGGTAGACATTGGGACACAATAAGGTTTTGAGGGGTTTACATTTCTGAATCATTCTGCATGTCATAACTTGCAGAAGTATGAGGACTTGATGAAAAGTGTTCACACAATTGAGGTTTGTGATATGCATGAAGCAAGTCTACTCATGTTGTCTTGAGATGGTTGCAATTGAAATAATCTACTGCAAGCTGACATTGATTTCCTTGCTGTACCAGGGTTGTCTACAAGAAGCCATTTGAAATGCAGACTTCTCGAAATACACACAAGATTGATTCAGTTTGTTTGCTATCAGATGAAGAGCCAAAAAGTAATTTCCTGCAAAGAAGGTGAGGAAAGTGTGTGGGGGTAATGTGAGGAAGGACATGGAAGCTCGAGGCCAAAGAGTACAAGGGGACTTTTCTGCCTACAATGGACCTGCTCTACCTCGTGCAATGCGGTCTTCCCGAGTATGATCATAAGTCTACTTCCTGTTTCATACTATCTTTGCACATTGCAAAGCCTAAAACCCTTGTTATATTCCTGAAACAACCACATAGTAGCTCTGACATTGCAAATTTCAGTTTAGAACATGAGAAAATGCCATTGCTTCGTTGATGCTGTCTTTTTATTGAATTGGTAGTGCTTTGGATTTGTTCATCTTCCTTCTCTTAATTTCTGCTCGCTGTGGTCCTGTCTCATTATTGATTGTGAAATGTCAGCAGTTGGTCTCTTGTCAAAGACCCCTACCCAGAATGTGTTTTGGTTTTAGCAGGTGAGTGGAGATGTCAATGCACAACAGCAGTCAAACATTGGGGGCAACACTGGGTTCTTTGAGCTGCTTGCAACTGTTGCAGGTCAGTTTCTACAGGATGTTGGGCAGGAGCAGCAAGAGGGGATGAAGCTTTGTGATGAGGTGATTTTCAATGGAAAAAAATCTCCAGAGATCGATTTTCATCTTCCAGGTGTGAGAAGCATGCCAACTCATACTGTACAAGGCAAAGTGACACGTATGCCAGTCCGTTCCATTGCTTACACTTCAGATGCCTGTGAGAAAGCAAGTGGGGAAGAGATGGGCTTGCCCATTGTTCCAGAGGCTGGAGAAGATGTTAACTGTAAACATACCAACCATGGTATCAAGACAGTGACCCCTGAAACTGTCCCATTACAGGAAGAACAGAGAACAGATTTTGTTAAGGACATTCACATGGATGAAGGCAACAACTCTGTTCAAGAAGATTTGATATCACAGGAAGCTCAGGTACCAATAGTTTTGTTACTTGAAGCCAAGTTTCATCTGATTCAATAGTTATTGTCAAATCTGTCATAATGCTTGTCAATGAAGCTTCTTCCATGAAGCCAGCCATTTTCTATATTCCAGAAGGCACGTGTGAAACATTCAGTTCAGGCTTTATTTGACAGGTGAAGTAGAGGGGAAAAAATGACATGCTTAAATGCTTGTGGTGATTCATTTCATGCGGATAAATCAGTCCATTGAGATTTCAAAGCCAACTCTATTAGCTTGAGAAGACTAAGTGCTGAAACTTGACCACAAGTTGTGATGTTCCCTGACATTATCTTCCAAGGACTAAATTGGTGGACAACTGTCTGCAGGACATGCCAAGTATTTCTGAGAACAATGCATCAGTTCCCAGGAGACATGATGGTCCAGGGTCTACTGCCATGGGAGTCCAAGGCTTTCACTCTACCACAGGGACAGAGGGAAATCTTGTGGAAATGGAATGGTTCCCTTCAAATGAGATTCAAGAACCTCTCAGCACTAAGAAGGTGGTCTGTGAGCAGGTTGTGGAAGACAGGAAAGTAGGAGCTCTAGTTTCAGTGGAAATGGAAATTCAAAAGCCACATTCTGCAAAAGAGGGTTTAACAAAACTCACAAGGAAAAATCAGGGATCATTTAATAACTTGGAAGCCAATTTTGAACCTTCAGAAGCTCTAGGTTACTTGAAGGATGGACAGGACCCTGAGCAAGAGGCAGAATCCAAAGTTGTCAAAGAGGAAACAGGCAACCCACTCATGGACTTGAAGTGCAACACTAACATGGAGGATGAAAATGTTGTCAAAGAAGAAAAGGCTATAGATCTGGCCAAGGCAGAAAAGGAAGAAAATTTAAGCATGGAGGTGGAAGATAAAGGCATGATTGTTGATTCGAAGAGTTGCTGTACAGGGGTGACATCCAGGAGCTCTAGGCTTACTACTCAAGGGGGTATAGGTGGTGAAAGCACAACTATTATGCTACAGAAAGCAGTAACCAAGAGTGAGGGAGAATTCATCAGAAAGGAGAAGGTGAAAGGGCACCGATCTTCTCAGCACATTCCTCCAGAGTCAATGGTGAAAAAGGCAAAAGATTCATACAGCAAGGTCTCAAAAGCTCGGAAAGCTGCCAAATTGGTAAAGCGCAACTGCATCTCGGGGACAAGGTCGAAGCGAAAGCACACTGACATGGACTTGATGGACAATTCAGGCTCCAGTGAAGGTATTGATCAACCCTTGTCACTATTTGGAACTGGCTTTGAAGAGTCTGACAAAAAATGCTGTCTCCAGGGACAGTATTGATGAACTGTTTGTCAATCTGCAAAACTGGGTTATAAGGGTGGGCTTAACCTGTTGTTAGCTCTGACAGTATCAGGCAACAATACACAGCATCTAATTGCACATTTACTGAGACTGCACATTGCTTGATTATATGGGGCTTTGGTCCATCTTTGCACACTGGTTTTTCATGTAGCCCTCACATCAATCAGTATAGTGGGACACAAGAAACATGTCTTTGTTACCTGTCTTTGCCTTTGTCAATGTTGTCATGTCAGAAAATTACTGACTTGCATGCTTGACTACACAAGGTACTTGTTGGACCTGTGTGAGCTTTCTTAGTGTCAAGCAAGACAGGATCTAACTATGTTTGCAATGTTGTCTGTAGAGGCAATGTTCCAAGAGAAGGCTTTCTTTGGTGGCATAGCTGCTTTCACACGGCAACGGACAACAAGAGGTCTTCCAGCAAAAAGGAAGAGGATGATTGATGGAAGTGCAAAGTCAACTGCACAACTGCATGTGAATACCATCAATCTTGTGGAGATGAGTTACAAGTGTGTGGATGGTGAGGCCCCTGCAGCTGCAGTCAAGCTCCACAGTGGTACAGCATTTTGATTTCTTGTAATTCTTGCTGTCTCTATCCAGCAATTAGAATTCTCTCCATGTTGAGTAAATTGGGAGTTGATCTAAGCACATAAAGGTGATTGTTTTCTCTTTTGACCATGTAAAAAGTCTGCACACCTCTACTTATGAAATTGTGCTGGATCTATTGTTTCCCTGGACATCTAACCGTTCTACTGCAGGGGATTCTGACATCCTGACACCAATTCTAAACTTCAGTTCTCATGTTTCCAGCTAAACCTGCAAGCGTGCTGTCTTCTCCCACTGCCAATGGACCTTCAAAACTGTCTTCCAAAAAGTCAACAGAACCCCGAGGTTGTTTGCAAACTTTGATGAAATGAATCCACTGGTCTATTTATGCTGCAAGACAAAGAGAAAACATTGCATTCTCTCTGCAATCTAAGGACAAGCCACCAACTTGCCCTGAACTTGCCAATGCTTTCATTTTCATGTTTTCATCAAGTATACAGAGCATGAAAATGTTAATGGTTCTGAATGTGTACCTGCTGCAGTTAATCTTAGCATCAAATCATTCACTGTTCCAGAGCTTTTTGTGGATTTACCAGAAACAGCAACTGTCTCAAGCCTGAAGGCAAACTTTTGACCCTCTGATTTCACTTTCCTCTGCTGCAAGAAATTTTATTCTGTTGCAAGTTTGTCCTGGGTCTTAAAGATTGAGTTTATTGATGCTGCTGTGCTGTTTAGGGGAATGTCCTACATGTGATAGAAGAGAAATCAACTGCCCTACTTCTGTGGATCTTTTTCATTGAACTGACTGTCTCATCTTCCTTGGTACAGCGAGCAGTGATGGATTCAGCCATGAATCTCCTTGGAGGGGGTCTGTGTGTGCGGGTATTGATGCAAGGAAAAAAGGTGCCTGATGAGGCTGCCACACTATCACAAATGGGCATCTCACACATTGCAAAGGCAGAGTCCCTCAGCTTCATGCTTGAGCCCAGTCCAGTGCTCATGTCCCCGTCAGGCACCTCTGAAGACCCTCTCCTTGTGCTTTCCCGTGTTGCTAATCACCCATCACCTCGGTATGCATTTCATTGTCACTTAGAGCCCCTTTTTATGATGCTAAGTGATACTCTTTAAAGCAATTCCAAGAGTAAATGCTTCTTCATGGCTCTTTCTTGGCATCCTCAGAGATTGTTTAGTATGTGTGTGGGAAAGAAAGTAATTTGGAATGAACTGGATTCTTTTCCATACACACCTAGAGTTTTGAAGCAATCTGACATGAAAATGTTTTCTCCAAAAGGTTTGTTTGACCATGAGTCTCAAGTTTGTTAAGAGACTTAAAACCTTCTACAGTCTCTGATGTGCCTGGGGGTGTGCAGGTACCCTGCCATTGGTGTACCAGGTCTATCAGTAGGTGGTGATGCAGGAGGGCATTATCCTGGACAAGGACATTCAAGCAAGGCAAATGGAACTGCAGTGGAGAGTGAGGGGTCTTATAGACCATCCAAGCTGTCTGGGGATGAACCAGGTATTGAGGACAAACAGGCAGGCCTTGGAATTTCTGTGCCAAGTGCATTCAAAAGGTGCAATGCAGTAAAGACCAAACCACACCTCAATGAACAAATGCCACTTTCAACACACTCAACACGATTGGCAGCTGCAGGGGCCTTGGCAGCAATCCGAGCTCAGCGAGATGCCAATCGACGAGCAAAGAATGACCTGGAACTTCCTTCTGCATTGCCCAGTTTAAAATATGACACCCTTAGTGCAGGATCAGGGGCTATGATTTTGCACCCCGCTATGAGCACAGAGGATTTGCCTGGCATGGCTCTGGTCCCTGTGCGGCCAAAATCATGTCCTCTTGATCTTGGGAAGCGTCGTGTGCGCCGTCCTTTTAGTGTGACTGAAGTGGAAGCCCTTGTTCATTCTGTTGAAAAGCTCGGCATTGGCAGGTATGACAAATCTATAAAATCTGGATACTAGGGTCCATGAACATTGGTTCAAGCTGGTGAGTAGTGTTCCAAGGTTATGGAGAGTGTGAGGAAGGTCTGATCACCAGCAGTACAATTCAGTTATGAAAAGAAGTTCAGCAAAAGCTCATTTTTCTGAACCAGAAATTCTATGTACAGGTGGCGGGATGTAAAGCTGCAGGCCTTTGACCAGGCCAAGCATCGAACATATGTTGATCTGAAGGTTTGTTTGTTATTATAACTGCTCATGTTGATCTGAGATTGCACTCTCTTTGACAAAAATGGTTGCCTACAAGTTGATGATATCTCTAGCACATAGAAGCAGTGTGTAAAAAGAGGGGATGGACCAGAACTTGAGCTATCTGTGTCTGAAATGGCTGAAATGTGTAGTACATTGCTAGTTCATTTATCCCTGCCATACTTTGCAGGCAGATTGTGTTGAGATTAAGCTGACACAATGTTTTCTGTTGCTTGTGGCAGGACAAGTGGAAGACACTGGTACACACAGCTCGCATTGCTCCACACCAACGGAGGGGGGAGCCAGTACCTCAAGAATTGCTTGAGAGGGTGACACGGGCACATACATTTTGGTCAGCTCAAGCAGCAAAGCAGCAAGTGGACTTAGACTTATAGGACATGAAGAACTCCAACCTGGTACATGTTTACATTCTGGTGTTGTGGTTAAAGTGAGAGAACTGGACATAATTCTTGGAATTTTAGATGCCCCTGTCAACTCCTCCTAGGTTTAGTTGTAAAGTGCAACTCTCATTATTTTTCTTGCTTGTCAATGTGCTACTGCCCCTCTCCTTGTGGGTCATCAGGGAACCATTCGCTGCTTAACCATGAGAAACCCTTCAAAACAGGATAGGTGTGTTTAGTGGTCATCCTCCCAACACATCAGAAAACATACATACAGTGAGAAGCATTACAGCACAATCTCATGACTTTGGAAGAAAGGCCCCTTCCAAATCTAATTGTACTCTGTCAGTTTCAGGTTCTGGCTGTTGAGAGAACATGAAAGCCAAGACAGTGCAACTAATGCTGGTGATGCATTCTGCTTCTCACCTTCCTTGCAGTTTCTGCTACACTAGTGGGTTTGAATATGTCAAATTCATAGATACAACAGGAGTATCTTGAGAGGATTTATTCAGTTATAAGTCTGCCACTGACCAATTTTACCTTCTCACCTGTATGCTCACTACAGATCAATTGTGAAATGGTCCCCTCTTCCCACCTTATGTTTCGAGAACAGACCTTGTATCAACATATTGTTTCCCCTTTCAATGTTCTGTCAACTTCCTTCTCAGGCCCCATGGCTGCCAGTGGAAAAATTTCATGTTGTCCAAAGAAACTAGGAATCTCTGGGGGATCTTTACGCAAGGTGAGGGCCCTACTAATATTGAGTGAAAGCCAATTGCATCGTGTTTTCCACTTAATGGTATATGCATCAATTATTGATGGTGCCTCTCTTTACCTACTCAATATATATATATGATATTCATGGTGTGATGGAGGCCATAACAACAACACAAGGTGGCAAAATTTTGTAATTGAGCTTTTCACCTCAATTCAAAACAATAGGTTAGTTAGAAGCTGCCTCATGGTAGATAAAGTAATGACACAACAACTATAGGTAGAAGAAGCTGGTATAGAAAAACCTTGAGGCCTGACTGTTTTCGTTCTAAGGACGCTAAACACCCCCTAACGAACTCTGTCCGGCGCTGGTTTCGAGCCTGACAGTGCAGCCTTGCGGAGAACTGCGTTGTTCAGCCGCAGGGTTTTAAAAATTTTGCCCTTTATGACTTTCTATGTCAATTAAATTTGCAAGATTACAAATTCTCCTCAGAGCCTGGTGGTATGCCAGTGATTAGTACTACTGTCCCTGCAGAGGTGATCGTGGGTTCTATTACTGCGCCTGCAATGCTAAACATAAGTGCAGATCAATGGATGTTATGAACAACAGATTTGTTACTCACTCAACAAAGAACTGAAGAACATTGAAAACCGGGTTGCATGGTTTTTCTTGCACAACTGTGCAACGCCGAAAAAGGTGTGCAAAAAGACAATCTAAAACCAGCTCCGGGCAGAGCTCGTTAGGCTCTATTTAGCGGCCCGCATTTTGTTCAATCATAGTCTTCAAAGCAAAAGTGAGTGGGGTCTTAATGAGCCACAACACTGTATTACTTGACCTGAAATAATAGCTTTTACGTTAGAGTTATCCATAAAGTCACCTTGTCTTTGGGCCCTAGTTAGACCCTTGAATCCTGGGTTCATCCCCAACTTGAGTATATCCATTAAGTGAGCAAACTTGGTACCCTTTCATGACACTGGGTATCAAGTTTGCAGGATCTTATTTTGATAAGGATTGATTTAATGTAGAATATGAGCAGGCAGTGAAGGCAAAAGGAAGGCAAATCCAAATTTGGGGGTGAAACTCTTTTGAGTACTATTTTAGGAAAGAATATTAGTTTTGTCCTATTTTGTGCTTTGTGAATTTCATATTAACTTCTCATTCCATCACCTTCCACATGGATGTGATTGTTTGTTAAAAACTTAATTAACCACACTTCTAGCCAACGCTTGCAAAAATCCCATTTGTGATATGAAAATTGTCAAACTCTTAACATGGTGCTACAGATTCTATTTAAAGATTAAAATCCATTTGAATGTTTTTTGAAATATATTTTAGTTTTTCAAATGTTGCAATTCAAGTTGTTTTCATATGTCAAATATTTTTTGACATCACATAATATGAAATAATATTTTTGATATTTGTTAATAATTGTCTTTATGTTCGAGGTTATCATGCATAGGGTCCAATCATGATAAATATAATTTTTAAAATCAACTTTTATTCTATATCATGCATATGAAAACAATAAAATAAGATAAAAATGGGTATAAGTAAAATTGAAAACTATTTGTTCAATCTATTACATTTATAAGAATCTATTTTTTTTTAAAATCAAATATACTTTAAAAGTAAACAAAATGTATCTCCATTGGCAGGGGCTGTTTTTTTGACCCCTCAAGTTTTGTGCGGTCTGATCAGAACCCATTTGGGAGTCTCGTGTCAATTTGTCCTTATCAATCTACATAAGCTCAAAGAACTCGTTCCAACATTCAAAATTGTCCTACTCGATTTTTTCCCTCATGTCTTTCACTGTAAATCCTTTTGTGAGACTGGTTAGGGTGAGCTCATCATTAATTTTGTCAATTGGGCAGATGAGGCCAACTTCCTTCTTCTTACATGGGTCTTCAAGTGTGAGAACGACCTTTCCAAACTTGTGAGCCCAAACCTTCAAGGCATGGATGGGCATCTTCCTTACACAATCCTAGTTTTCATTTTTTCATAAAATGGAACTGTATTAAGGTTTTTTATGTAGTCAAGAGCCTAGCCGCCCAAGTCGTTGTGCTAGGAGCTAGGTGCCATATGTCGAGCTCTACCTTAGGATATAAATTGTTAAGGCCCACTTGTACTCATTGACAACCTTCACCAACAATGGGGGTGTGTACCTACACATTCAAATACATGTATATTATTATTAGTATCACTTTGCAAATTTTTTAACAAGGCACATAAGAAGGACAAGCACCTAGCAACCACCAGGTGCACTCCATTCACAACAAGGAAAAGTGCCATTAGCTATTCATATCTTTATGAACTTAAAATGCCTAGTGGTCACTAAGCATTCCTAACACAATGAATTGATAGACATCTAGTGCCCGATAAGTGTTTTCAGTACTATGGAATGAAAGAGCATTAACAATCATTAGGTGTCTTTCACTCCATAATTTTAAAAACACCTAGCAACCATCAAGCGTGTCTCAGTTCATAAATGCTAAAAAAGTCTAGTGGTTATTAATCGTTTTCAACACTATTAAAGGAGAGACCCTTGGCGATCACTAGGCATTTTCAACATTGATAAGGGAGAGATGCCTAGCAACTGCCAAGCGTTCTTGATTTTACCCTTTTATTTTTTCACCATGTCTAGTACAAATTATTCAAAAACGGGTTGGGTTATGTTTTTAATAGACGTTTTCAATAGTATCAAATGAAAAACACATGGCGATCACCAGACATTCTCAATATTATGATGTGAAAAATGCCTAGTGGCCACAAAGTGTTCTTAGCACTACAATGTGAAAGATGCCTAATAGCCACTAAGCATTCTTAGCATTATGATTGGGAAACATTTAACAACCGTTAAGTGTTTTTCACACTGCAATGAAAGATGACCTACGGCCATCATGCATTCTTAACATTATGAACTAAAAACTCTTTGGCAATTGCAAGGCGTTCTTAACAATATACAATGTTGTGTATGTATAGATGTTGTGTACATAGGCATGTGTGATTGGGGTGAAGCCGAACACTTACAAGAGGTGACACCATCATTGTATGGCTTTGTAAAAGAACAGGATGCCACCAACGCAAAAAAAATGCGTTGGTGGGTTGCCCCAAAATTGTTTTTTTTTTATAACAAGTCATGAACTACAAATTCCCCTTGATGAATAGCCAATTAACACGCCACAACTTTGAGGTCTAAAGCATACTTAGTGGGCAAGTTGGCAAATGTCATATGGGGTGATGATTGGGATGCAAACTATTTTGTGAACAATTCAACAAAGATGTCATTTGGGAAAATGATCCATGACATGTATGACCCAAATCCAGAGGCACGAAGAATTATCAAACATGTCATGTGCACATTGATGGGGCCTCCATATAATTGGACTGCACCTAAAAAGTGTTATCGAAGGTGGCCATAAATAATTTGTAGTTGCTAAATATGGAATATGGTATAATTTGCATGATCTTTCAAAAATGACATGTTTTGGACTTACAAATTTTATAAAACCTAATTTTGTAAGCGAATCATGTTGTCATATGTAATCAAATTTGAGATTTGTGAATCCATCTTCTTTACACATTTGAAATTTGTGTCTAGATCTATGCTCTATAATGATGATAGGTTTTTTGTAAACATAAAATACAATGATCATATACAGTTTTACACAAGTATTGCCCATCTATTTTTAAATTATTTGAATTATGGATGATTGGACTTATCATTGATAATTTGCTCCAATAAATGTTCTCATAATTGATAGACATTAAATAATGAAAAAGAATCAATAAAAATTCATTTAAATCTACATTTTTTGAAGCAAACTTTATAAAACATTTCCTTTATATACTTTTGTTTTGGTTTTCATTTTTTTTTAGCATTGCTTACCAAGGCAAGGATATTGTGTGTAGATTCATTATAGAATGTAATAGCTTAATGAATTTTGGCCCCCATGTAGTAGGCTTATTTTTATGCGAGGATTTTTGAAAGATGATATTTTAGCTTGTGTTGAAACTTGGGATTAATGATAGAGTTGTGATATTGTGAAGGAGTTTGGTTTCTTTTAAAGGGTTTTTTTTGTAAATATTATATTTTTGCATCTAATAAGGGTAGCATGAATGTGACCAAGGATTTTCATGTGTCCATCCTAATGGATGCAATAGATGCATCAGGATGGACATTGACATGACATTCGACACAAAATGGGCATGTCATGTCAATTTTGACAACCCTAGCTACCAAAATACATGCGAGATGCATGTGGTCCAAATTTTGTTAGGTCACCTTCATAAATGTTTCAATTCATCTTCAATATTCTTTCTTCATATCAATCATCATTTGATGGTAACATTCAGTGTCTTCCATAAAATTTAGGTGTTCTTTATCCACTTCAATGGCCCTTACAAGTGCTTCTTGTAGTGTCTCTTGCTAAGTGGCAACATCTTGTTCTAGCCCAAAACACTTTGTTTGGTATGTAACCAATTCTTCATGCAATGCATCACGCTTTGATATCACCTCCTAAAGTTATATCTACATTATGCCCATTTCCCTTCACAATGCCTCTAGAATATGTTCTGCAATGTTGTCCCATCTTGTGGAAAACAATATGCTAACATCTTGTGCCAACAACCCATGATTGTCCTCTTGTCATGTCAAATGGCATGTAAGATGCCATCTGAACCACATTATCCAACTAGTTTACATCCACGGGATTGTCCATGCTTTGCGGTGATTGAAAGCGACTTTGTCCTTAAGGGCATTGAACAATTTGGTCACTCATCACAAGATCTAGATCTTGAATACAAAAAGTACTTGGTGTTGTTGATTCAAGAACAATTAGTATTAGTTGTATTAATTGAAAAAAGAAAGGGGGAGTGACAAGGGTAGATTTAGGAGGAACCAAGGGTCATCTTATAAGAACTAGAAGAATTGTTATAGGAGGCGGGTGAGTTTTTGGAAGAGCCAATGCATTTGCCTTCATAGATCTATCAAGTTGGTACAAAGGCACATTGCCAACTCGGTTGCCTATAATGGTCCTCCAATTGACTTAAACCCCATAAACCTCTTCATAAATCATTTGTGCCATAATCAAAGGCACCCAATTTTTGGGAAAAAAAAGGTTCCTTGTCATGGCCATGTAAAACTCCAACATGTGTGCCTTCATATGTTCATCCAAGCAAGTTGTATACTAAGTGGAATCATTTTTCATGTGGGTTTCATGTTTTGAAATTGGCAACTTTTTGTCAATATGGCATCACCACACTTATTGTGAACATAACGTGTACAACTAAGGCTAAGGAACATTATTATAATTCCTATTTTTTCAAACTAACCAAGTTGATTATATGGGTTTTTTTTACTAGAGGACATGTATTTTTTATTAAAAACCAAGGGCTTGAATGACAATGGGTATCTTTTGATTAATCAATTTGACTAAAATGACCAATTTGACAATTAGTCAAATTGAACATCTAGTTAAACTGGATTTTAAAATACCATCTCGTCA
>Ga0209208_10005631_pt1 | contig 17411 bp, 17 predicted proteins | sample S1TSphfallax_3_FD_187694 | JGI IMG/M metagenome (GOLD analysis project Ga0209208, IMG submission 187694) | Host-associated microbial communities from peat moss isolated from Minnesota, USA - S1T2_Fd - Sphagnum fallax MG (SPAdes) (version 2) | ecosystem: Host-associated > Plants > Peat moss >... | reverse complement strand
TCTCTGTCTATCTCTTTCTATTCTCTAGAGGTTTCTTAGTGTTGTGCATGTGGGCGCAGAGCTTAGAAGCCAGCTTCAGAGCTTTTGCAATGAGAGAGAGAGAGAGAGAGAGAGAGAGAGAGAGAGCAGCTTCTTTCTTCATTGCCAGACAACCTCAACTTCTTTCTTTCTTTCTTTGCCTTTCTGTCTCTGTCCCATGGCTTGAGGATCAGATACTTGCTTGTACAGGGGACAAGCTAATAGGAAATGTGGCTTACCCTCCTCCTCACAAGGAAGCTTGTTGCAGCTTGAAATGATGAGGATATGATTGTTGGGCTCTGTGTCTTGATATTGCTACCTTTGACTGAGTCCCTCTCTTTCCTTTTGCTTCTGGAAATGCAGTGACAGAAACACCCAAGAGCACATGCAGATTATTATTTTTTCGTAAGGTGCTTTCACTTGTTTGAAAGTGTTTTTCTGAGTACAAAAAAGTTCTTGTAACTCTGGATTGTTTTGGAAAACTTTGTCTGAAATCTGGAAAGTAGTCATCAGTTTGATCATGATCAAAATCTTGAATCCTTTGGAGATAGATCATTTTGTTCAAGGTCGGTCTTCTTGCACCAGTTGCTGTTGTTGCCATCTTCCTCAGCTGCACTGTGAATGCAGATGCACTGAGAATGCTTTTTTTGGTAATGACAAGAAAGAAGGTATCTGGGATTTATGTTTTGTGGGGTATGTTTTTTTCAGGGCTGTGTGCAGGGTGAAGAAGGTAGATGATCTTTGAGAGGAGAAGTGGCAAAGGAAAAAATACTGAGAATATAGAATTTGAGCTTTTCTGAAAGAGAGAAGAGGCATGAACTGCCACTGCCACCACCACCACCACCACAGTGGAGAAGTAGAGACGAAGCAGAGAGGGGTGATAGACTAGGCTAGTGGGAAGTTTGCAGCAGCAGCAACAACAATGGATCGCCTGGTGGCTTTTGATACGGATGAGGTGCAGTTGGAATTCGTGCTGGGAAAAGCTGTGACTTTCAGGGTGCAAGTGCACAATCTGATGCACACAATGCCAGTGGCATACAAAGTGCAGACAACAGCACCTCGCAAATATGGTGTGCGTCGACACATTGGTATCATTCAACCTCTTGGAGTTGTCAGTTTTGAGATTACGATGCACCCACAATCTGAAGTTCCAGAGGAATTTCCACTCTCCAATGACAAGTTCTTTGTGAAGACTATGATTGTTCCAGGAGACACGCCTTCAACTCCCACTCTTAGGGAATGGTTTTCCACCAGAAAAAAGCATGTTTTCAGGGATGGACAGCTGCCTGTCATCTTTGTTGGGGGTGAGATCTTAAGACTCTTGGTTGCCAAAGGGGATCAAAAGGCAGTCTACGAGGTTCTAAACCGAGGTACAGATGTAGATGCAAAAGATGAGCGGGGACGCACCGCACTTAGCATTGCAGCTTTGCGTGGAGACCCTCACATTGTGCATGAGCTGCTTCAGGCAGGGGCGACAGTTGATGGTGCAAGTGGTGCTTTGTTAACCCCCTTGCAAGAGGCAGCATTTGCAGGCCACAGCAAAATCGTTGCCTTGCTCTTAACAGCAAGGGCGAATCTCAAGAAACGGACGCACACAGAAGGCTTGACAGCTCTGCATCTGGCAGCTTCTCGCAACCGGGTGAAGGTCATGCAGTTATTACTAAAAGCAGGAGCAGACAAAGATGCACCTGATAAAGACTTCCGGACCCCATTACATGCAGCAGTCAAGGAGGGGCACAGAAATGCTGCCAACTTACTTCTTCAGCAGGGTGCAAACCCAAATGTGAAAAGTGCAGATGGGCGCACACCATTACACTGTGCTGCAATCCAAGGTCACTTATCCCTTGTTGAGCTATTGATTGATTTTGGTGCTGTGAAAGATGTGAAAGATGTTGATGGCAAGACACCGTTCGAGTTGGGTCTTGAAAGTGGGCACAGCTATCTGTCAGACCCACTTTTGTTAGGACAATTGCTCCACAAAGCTGCTCGTGAGGGGAATTCAGAAGCAGTTCAACGGTACCTGGAACAAGGAGCGCATGTGAATGGGATTGATCAACATGGGTTCACAACATTGCACCGTGCTGCCTTCAAAGGCCATGTTGCAGTTGCAACCATTCTACTTGATCGGCATGCAAGCATAGACCCAGAGCAAGAAGATGGATACACGCCACTCCACTGTGCTTCCATGGCTGGTCATAAGGCAGTTGTGCAACTACTTCTGCAACGAGGAGCAAATGTAAATGCGAGATGCAAGAAAGGATCAACACCTTTACATGTGGCAGCAGCAATGGATTCTCTAGGGATTGTGCAACTGCTTTTAAGGAATGGAGCTAGACGTGATTTGCAAACTAATGACGGACGCACTGCTTTTGATATCTCTAGAGGACTTGCCAATCCTGATCTTTCATCACTAAGACCTCAACAACCTCCATCACCTCCACCTTCTTTTGGTGATGATCCTCATGATCCACACTTGCTAACGACTTCTTTCTCTGGCTTGAAGGTATAGGAAAAAAAAATTGCCATCATCATCATCATCATGCTTCTCACATTTGGGGATATGAAACATAAAGTTCACATGCCTGTACTGTGTGATCCCTTGTCTAAACAGCAATACAGAGTGTACCAATTTTGCAAATTGCAAATTTTTTTGCAGCAGCTGCACTTCATCATCTCTTTTGCTTTTTGTGGAAGACAGAAGACAAAAAAGTTGTTTTGTTTTTTCTCTTGTTGCTTTTTTTGCTGTGAGTGTTTTCACTCCCTTTTCTCATTTTGCAAGAGTACTTCAATTCAGCTGCTGCTGTTGCAAACATGGATGAAGAAGAATATGCATGCACACACACTTCTCTTGATGTTCCTCTTCTTCCAGTTTGCAAATCTGCAAAACTGCCAGTTGAAATCACTCAAGTTGTTGCCAATTTCCATTTGGAATGAATGATGCAAAGAAGTACTTTTGAAAGATTTTTGCTGGGTTTTGTTTGTAAACACTGGTTTTGTAACTGGGTTTTGCTTTGGTTTGCAATTGCCATTGACGATCTGCACCCACCACAATGTGGTTTCTGTTCTGTGGTCGAATCAAAAAACAAATCTCCTGCGATCGATCACAGAGAGTCTTTCTTTCCTGGACTCAGAATTCCTGTCACAGCAGTACCCATCTCCTCATCTCCTTTTCATGACTCCTGGCAAATTCATCTTTCTCCATTGCAAATCAAGCAGCAACACAAGGATTTACCACCTTCAGCATGATCCAGAAATCCAGAAGACAGAAGAAAAGAAAAGAAAGAAGAGTCAGAAGCACAAGAAGCACTAGAAGAAGAATCAGAACCAGAAGTCCAAAGAATTCTTAGATCAGATTTGGTTTCTGTCTTCTTGGGTGCAGTTATCCTTAGAGAGTTGCTTTGATTTTTGAGGGTGGAAAAGAAAAAGTTGAAAACTAGTCGCGGTGGGACCAAACTTTGAGAAGGAAAACTCAGAGAATTGATGATGCGAAGAAGATCCAGATCGATGTTGTGTTTTGGGTGCTTTAGAGTTTGTGGGTTGTGGTGAAGAAAGAAGCTCCAAAACCAGAAATCGTTGCTGCTGCTGTTGTTGTTGCTGGTAGTGGTGGTGGTATTGTTGCCGTTTTCTTTTTGTTTTGTGGGGTATTGTTGGTAGTGGGTTTTGTTGCTGTTGTGGAGGTTTTATAGTTTGGAGAGAGGAGCTTGAAGGGCGGATGGGGAAGGAGGAAGAGGGGATGCCAAACACATGTGTGCGAGGATGTTGCAGCAGCACCCACATCCCGTTGGCCATACCCAAGACCCACTTCAACATCACCAAGGAAATCGCCAGAGGTTCTGTCTGTCTGTCTGTGAAGGGATTCCCAAACTACTGCAGATTTGAATGCTCATCATTGCAGAAGAAGGAAGAAGAAGGAAGAGAGGTTTGACAAGATGCTGGTGATGGGTGATGGGTGCCAGGGGCTGAGAGTGTGGTATATGAAGCTCGATTGGAAGGGAAGCTTGTAGCTGCTAAGAAGCCCAAGCTATCCACATCCGCCGACCTCGACCGATTCCATGAGGAGTTGCAAATTCTAAGGTCAGCCAGGAGCTTTGTCCTTTCTCTGCTTCTTGTTCTTCTTTAATGCTGCAAGGGATGGACGTGCAACAACCTCAGAAGCAGCTTTGCTCTTTCTTCCTCTTCTTCTTCTAGTCCCCAAAGGCATGTGCACTGGAGATCTCTCTCCTTGGCTTGATGCGTCTGTTTCTCCTCTCTGTGTCAGGATCTGAGAATTGCATTGCACTCGTGCTTGCTCCAATTTGGCAGATTGATGATCTTTGAGGTTGTTTTTTTTCTGGAATGTGCTACTACTCCTTCTCCTTCTCCTGCTTCTGCTTCTGATTCTGCTTGTGATTATGATTCTGTTTTTGGTTCTGATTCTGGTTGTTTCTGCCTCACTGAATTTACATCTTGAGCTGTGGAACTTGTACTCACCAACAGCAAAGTGGAGCATCCGAATGTGGCAACTTTGGTGGGTGTGCGAGCGTATCCTCCTGACTACTTCTTCTTTTATCATCTGTATGAGAATGGCAACTTGGGTGATGCACTTCATGAGGCAGATTGGAGACCAACTCTGCAACAGATTCTCACCATTGCTATACAGCTAGGTTGCAGCACCTCTAACCCTAAAATCCCATTTTTGTCTCAGATCACTACAGAAGGAATTCTCATTAAGCTTCTTTATGTGCAACATGTTTCTAATAGCTCTTGTCAAGAGTTTCCCAGTGCCATGTTAAGCTCCTAAATTAGACACAATATACCAACTCTGCAACAGATTCTGACCATTGTTGCTATACAGCTTGGTTGCGCCTCAAACCCTAAAATTTCCATTTGTCTCTACAGACCAATACAGAAAGGATTCTTGTAAAAGCTTTTGTGTGTGACACATTTGTTTGTAGGACACCATTTTCTTATACCCCTCATCAAGAGAGTTCCAACACCATGTCAAGCGCCTCAATCAGACATGATTTTGCTGATTTTATTGGAGTGTTTTTTGGAGGGAATTTTGCAGCAAAGGCACTGCAGTATCTTCACAAGGAAGGAATTGTGCACCGTGATGTGAAACCTGCAAACATCCTGGTAGGGTACATTTTAAAGTCTGCAGAGAGCTTCAGCAAAACCCACACTTTGTACTCCTTTTTATGTACTCTTTTTTTCTGTGGCTCCTTGTTGGGGGGAAGGGGAAGGATCTGTTGTTGTAAATCAGAAATTTTGATGGGTTGGTGTGGGTTACTACACCTTTTTGTAGCTTGACAGTAACTGGGGTGCGCACTTGGGAGATTTTGGGCTTGCAATAAGAGCTGTAGACTTGAAGAAGCCAAGTGAACAGAATTGGAAATCAACTGGCAAGCCAACAGGAGGATTTCATAAGAAGAACATGGTTGGGACTTTGCTGTACATGGCACCAGAGATCCTGAGGAAAGATGTGCAATCTGAAAAGTCTGATGTCTATGGGTTTGGCATCACCATCAAGTGAGGCGCCCTTTTTTATTTTCTGCTTTTGTTAATGTCAGAAATGATGAGTCTCATCAATCATGTTTGAGTTTTGCAGTCTCCAGAATCTCTGCTGCTGCTGAGTTTTGAACTTTTTAAATCTCACAGTTACGTTGTTCACTTGCAGATTTTGTAGATTGCAATGAGAAGAAGTTTGTTTTTCTGTGGTTTTTTCCCCCTGGTGGTTCTGATTTTATCATGACTAAAATGGTGGGCAGTGAACTTCTCACAGGTGTTGTGCCCTACACAGACCGTAAGACAGCAGCTCAGGTTTGTCAGATGAGATCCCTTTGACCTCCTCCTCCTCCTTCATGGCCATCTTCCTAGGAAAGAATGAAGATGGGATTTCTCTGGTTCTGACAATTTTGTTTGTTCATTCACCTTGGGGACTAAAAATCCACAATCTTGGGACTACAGGCACACACAGTTCTGGAAATGAACTACTCAGAGCAACAGCTATCAGCAGCAGTAACATCACAAGGATTGCGCCCAGTGCTTGCAGACCCTGAATCTGGAGTGCCACCAGTGCTTGCATCATTGATCCAGCAGTGCTGGGAGGGTGATGCCAGCCTGCGGCCATCTTTTGACAAGATTGTTGAAACTCTTGATGCAATAATCATCCCACAACCTCATGTGAAGACCCTCCTCAACAACCATGAACAACAGCAAACAGTGCCAGTTGATCTGCAAAACAATGCACTGGATGCCATTTTGAGCTACAATCTGCAGCAGAAACGTACAGAGGTTAACTGGGCAGCACGAGCTGCAAAGGATTGGGAACCTACAAGCACTCAACTGTTGTCTGTATCTCCAAGTTGGCTGACTCCATCGATGGACAATTCTGTCTATTGTCCAACTCTATCAATGGGGTCATTTGCAACAAAGGGTGCACGACAAACAATGGAGGACACACATTTTGTGATTTCTCAGCTGGGTGGAGCAGATCACGTCTCTGTGTTTGGTGTTTTTGATGGGCATCGTGGTAAGCTTCTTTGCCAGCATGCAGAATTGCAGTTATCTGTAGGCACAAACAGACTTTCATTTGTGAGCACAAACAGACTTCCTTACTTTACACAATAGTTGCCTTGTGACATGGATAGCTGAGAATCTGGTTTCTTCTGGAACAAACTTTGCATCCGTTGTCTGACAGGTCCTGAGGCAGCTGAATTTGCAGCACTCGCTATTCCGAGCTTTTTGTCAAAGAGCGCAGCATTAAGGTACACACATTAATTTTGTAGCTTCTCTGACATGTAGAGGTGATCTTCTCCTAATACTGCATCTGGTGCTGCATCTAACTTATGTCAGTGAGATGATTACTTGCTATGGGTTTGAATATTTTGGCTCTCAAGATTCTTGTGCATTCTGGGCATGAAATTGCTGGCAGCCCACAGGAAGCGTTAATGGCTGCATTCACTGAAACAGACATTGTGTTCCGACGTGAGCTGGAGATGCAACGGTCACAGAAGAAAGGGACAAGTGGTGCACAATGGCACCCTGGATGCACCGCTACAACTGCTCTCCTCACAGGCAACAAGCTGTTTGTTGCAAATGCAGGTGATTGTCGAACTGTTCTGTGCAGAAATGGAAAAGCAATTCAACTCAGCAAGGTAATGGACTATTTATCTTCCGTTATTGTCATCCAGACACAGAGAATGAAAGTGAATAAAGGGGGGCAGCGAAGCTGTGAAGAAACCCCATCATAGCTCTTTCTTTGATCAAAGTGTCCTTTTGCACCTTTCTTCTATGTAGCTTCAATGTTACAACATCCTCTTCGATGTTTCTCGTATCTTTTCTTTGCCAATTGGATGATGGTCTTGTAGGATCATACAGCAAGCTGCATTGAGGAAAGAGAGCGTATCATCAGTGCAGGCGGCCATGTAAGCTGGCAGGTTGATACTTGGCGTGTTGGTGCTGCTGCACTGGAGGTAAGAGACTGTCTGCCTGTCATTGTGTGTCTGTCTTTCTTTGTCTCTCTCTTACAATGTGAAGATATACATATGTGGAAGTTACATGTGTAAAGAATGTCCAAATCAAATGATCTTTGGTTTATAAGGTATTGAAAGTCCCTCTGAGTGTCTCTGTCTCTCTCTTACTGCATGAGGATATATGTGGATCTTACACATGCAAAGCCCTGTCCAAAACAAGTGATCTTTGGTTAATTGGAAAGGCATTGAAGATAAATTGGATTATCAAACATGTGGTAGAGTGGCAAAAAGTTGTGTTCTTGGGTGGCCACTCACTATCGGAATTTGTGGTGATGGTGTTGGCAGGTAACCCGCTCAATAGGAGATGATGATCTGAAACCATTCGTGACTGCTGAACCAGAGTTGCAAGAATGTGTATTGTCTGCTGATGATGAGTTTCTGGTAGGCGAAATCAATTGATCCACCACCCCCACATTGTTCTTCCTTCACCAGCCTTCCATCTCAGAAAACAATTCATTTTGCAGGGGGAGGAGGGTGGGGTTTGCCTCTTTCTGAACTTGGTTTCTATACTAGTTGTGAGTTCTTAAGGTTACTAGAGGGGTTCTTCATTTTGACACCACCTTTGTGCTGTTGTTGTCTCTCTACTGTCGGCGAGTACGAATGTAGTAGTAGTCATTGTAGTAGCTTTTTGTTACTCGTGAAAACAAACTCGTTTTGTGTTATGCAACCAGGTGATAGCGTCTGATGGACTGTGGGAGAAGCTCACGAACAATGATGTGGTGGCATTGGTGAAAGATACGGTGAAAGAACCAAGCATGGTGTCCAAAAGACTAGCAACTGAGTCAGTTGAACGTGGCAGTCGTGATAACATAACCGTGATCGTTGTGTTCCTTACACCAGTTTCAACAGTAGAACGAGTCTACTGAGCGAGCACATGACTGAGTTTACACCAAGCAACCAAAAGCTCCCTCCTCTTGTGCATTCTCTGCACTCGTCTGGAGCACATGACTTAACAACAAGCAAGCTCACTCCTCTTGATTCCTTTCGATTCTCTTGACTCCCTTCACAATCTTCCCATCTTCACCATCACATTGATATGCAATGAGCTGATTATTTACTCTACAGCTGCTGCTTTTCTCAGGACATTCTCTAGGTAGCCCAATTTCTGATTCACATTTCTATGCAAGCATACGCAAGTGCTAGGTCTACATTTAATACATCTGCTGAGTTTTGATTTAAATCTGTGCTACACGGTTTTACCATACAACCTCTGCAATTTGATCTGGCTGTGAGCTATAGAAACAGCACAATTCTGATTCTGCACTTGTGATTCCAATACTCTAATCTGATTGAAAAATATAGAAACAGCGAATTTGTGATTATGTACTGCTACAACAATCTAACCTTATTGAGAGCTATACAAAACAGCACACTTGTGATTATGAACTTCTGTTCCTACAATCTCATCTGACTGAGAGCTATAGAAACAGCACAATTCTGATTCCACACTTTCACTCCGAAAATCTAATCTGGGAGCTACAGAAAGAGTAAATGATTCTTGTATGTGTTTGACACTGCAGTCTGATCTGATCTGGGAGCTATGCAAAGAGCGCAGTTCTCAATAGTGAGGGGTAGGTGAAGATCAGATCAGGCAGTTTCTCACATTGAAGCATGCTTTTGCACATTCTATTGATGTTCTTGGCAGGAGGAAGAAAGATTTTTCAAACCCCCTCATAAAATTGTTTCGGGGACATGTGAGCAAGATCAACATAATCCCTGACACCCCCCCCCCAGGGCAATCTCACAAACAAGACTTCAAAAGGGTGGTATTGGAAACAATTTGATTGATTCCCAATGCTGAATTTGTACACTGAATGATAGGGCCACCTACCAAACAAAATGGTTCTTCAAAGGGGAAGAATCTGGAGGTGATTTTGTTGGCGACTTGATGCTCTTCGGATGAGAGGAAATCAAAGATTCTCGGCTACACCCATTGGAAACTGACTGTTGAGGTGCAGTGCCTGGACAATTGTTTCTTGCATGACAATTGTTTGCTTTGCAAGAAGGAAACTGTGGGTGGTGGATGTTTCCTTCACCACCTCCTGAGCATATTTTAGAATTTGCACCACCACCAAGTGACTCCTGACCTTGACTGCAAGCAACTGGTATTCTGTCTTCACCATTACCACATGTTCTTAGACATGTTTCTTGTCCATGGCTAAAGTCACTTTGTTCCCCAGCTACCATTGGCGGTGATCGCCTTTCAGAAGGTGACTCTTGATTTGGAGACAAGGGCTGCAAGGAATTAATGCTTTGTCCATTGAATCCTGCTGTGTGGTTGCCAGTTGGTCTACTAAAAGATGAAGAAATTTTGCTGCAGTTGCCATACCCAGACCTGCAAAAGGTACAGAAAGAATGCAGTAAAGAATACATTGAGGAAGAACTGTACAAGAATGTAACAGGAAGAAAATGAGAAAAACATGGGACAGAGGAAATTAGAAAGAAAACAATGGAACTCATGATTAGTACCTGTCTGCAAATGAAAGCTGTGGCCGTGGTAACATGCTTTGTTTGGAACCCCAAGAGCCAGAATCATCCCATGAATTCAGTGATGGACTATCCATTGACATTGTGCCTGCTGTGTACAAACCTGGAGTGGTAGATGCAATAGTAGAGGTAGTTGTAAGCCCCACCTTAGGTTTATAGCGCACACATTGGCTTGATTGTGATGCACATTTAGCAGCATAGATGGAGTGTTGGCTACCAATTAGTGAAGGTGAGCTATGAAAAGCTCCCAAGCCATTGAGCTGTTGGGGCTTGTTTTGAGTTCCAGTAACTGGAATGGTTGTTGATGACAAATACGAAGATGACATTGGAAATTGGTTCTTGAATGCCATAGCAGATGAGTTTCCACTATTGTAGGAAAGAGGGGTAGTTGCCTCCACTGGTCTGCTACTTGTGAGACATGAAGAATAGCTCAAAGCATTTGTACTGGGACGGGGGGTGAATCCATTGTAACGAGATGATGTCCCACTACCTGCCATCTTCCCTAGTTGGGCCTCTGTCAACTGCTGGTTTAACCACCTGAAATCAACTCCATTCAAGTCCTTTGTCATATCCTTCTGAAATCCAATTTCAAGAACAATCTAAAGAAGATCTGCACATGACAATTCGGATATCCATAGTGTGCAAATGCTAAGTTATAAGGTGAAAAAACAACACATTTGGACCAAAGAGGTGAAATTCACATGCTTACTGGTTCATTTGTTGATTTGACTTTAGAAGTTCCTGAGTTTCATGCAACTTTGATGTTAGATCTTCTGCCTGCCACACACCAGACCATTGAGATTTAGTTCCTGTTGATTAGATGTGTGTATCACATTGAGAACATGTGGAGAAGAACCTGATAAAATTAACACATAAAAGTAAATTTCACTCTACATAACACACAACTAGTAAAAGATACCTTCTTTTTGTTTTCCTCTTGCTCCACTTTTAAGTTGGCCAATTCCTGGCGCAAGTTGAGGTTTTCAGCTTCACCCTTCTCAATTGCAGCCTGACGCTCACTCAACAGATTATCCTGCTGAGACACAACTTGCCCTTTCGTTTTGACCTTCTGTTTTGATGCCCGCAACTCCACCTTTTGGACCCATGAATCCAAGAAAACCAAAGGTTTGAAAAATCATATACTTGCAATCCCTTGGAGGGGGTTTGCATTGACAAAATCTTGTTCATCAGAGAGTGCAACATTGAAGCTGTTCCTATCCTTAAATTGTTGAATAAATGACATTTTCCCCCAAAATCATAGCTGATTCCTGGTGTACTTGGAGAACCTTAGAGGACATGGCCTCCTTACTAGGATGGACACTTTCTACATGTTGCACCCAATGCAACATGATTGTTGCTCAGTTCTTCCCAAAGGACTCCAATGCCCCCAGGTATCATTTCAATGAATAATTATTATTTAATAACTTCAACATAGATGGGTTGACAAAAATTGATGGCACCCATCTGTTTGCACCTTGCAAAATATGAATCAACAATGCCTACAAGTGGCTATAACTCATGAGCCCTTCCCCTAATAACTGGTTTTCACTTGATCACATTGCATGACCCAAGCTCCAGAGACTATGTATAGGAGATGCAATGTTCACTTAGCTTTGTGCAATTTCAATACAGTTGAAACTGTGGTTAAAGAAATAGCTTGAACCCTTGCATGCATGACACAATTAGCTCTTTGGGTGAAGGAGTACCTGGAGCTTTTCTATAATTTGGTAGCAGTTTGTGAGCTCAGTTGCACTAGTGTTTGCTCTCTCTTCAGCACGTTCAGATGTTGCCTGAGCTTCCTTCCATGACTTCTCTAATGCTGCCCTGCAAAAAATCCACCCAGAATAGTAGTTAGCAACACAAGTTTTTGGAAATGCTGAACTGTTAAGGAACCTCTGATAATTCAGCTATATGGCAACCCATTGCATGGTAATTTGTAGAAGAGTGGTGCTTACACCACGGCTATTTGATTTGACCTAATTATATGGCACGAAGACCAGGGACAAACAGAAAAGAAACTTCAAATGAGAACTTCAAAACTGAAGACCAAACCTATGTGAAGCCTGTGCATCAAGTTGCAATGTCAAACTTGAAATTAACTCACTCTTGTTTGAAACCTGCACTCAACAACCAAAAAATCTTGAGGATTTGGAACAAACCCATACATGTTCAGAACACATACACACATTTTTATCTGATGTGATGCTGTCATTTCAGGTGCATGTTAATTGCTGCTTGATACAAGTTGGATTATGTGAAACAAACCTCCTGCTGAAGGGCACTAAGGCACATGAGATGGTGATTGAGCTGTTTTGCAGAATCATGTTTCTCTGAATCTAAAATGCGATTTTCCTTCTTCAGTTGCTCATACTCCTGTGCCCATCATCACAAGCTGAGTGTCAGACATAACTAGAGGCCATACAAAAAGAATTGTTACAAAGAATCAGCATCATGGCAGTAAATATTCAAAGGGTGGCCAAAAGTTGTACCTGTGATTTTTCCTCCAATTCCTTCTCAACAGAATTAAGCTTGGATTTCAGCTCAGATATCCTAGAGTCCAATGTATACTTGGAATCTAGCAATGAGTGTACCTGTTTAGAAAGATCAATTGGACCTTCAAAACCTTTTTACCATTGTTAATGGGCAAGTTTACTGTGTGACCCAAGGTATTATGAGAACAATTGACCTTTCTAGATGATAAGCAATAGATGTGCATGCTGAAATTCATCTGAACAAACACAAACATGGAGAAAGTTGGGTACCTGTTTATCCAATTCATTTGCCTTTTCTTGATGGCGATCAACTTGCTGCTGGCAACAACTCTGAAATTCTGCCCGCTCCCTCTCATGCTGATGTTTTAGCTCTGCTGTTTCTTGCATCACCTATCCAGATGGAAAAGGTTCAAAAACATAGTGCTGTTTACAGGGTAGTAATACTGGACAAATTCAACTTGGGTAATATGATCTAGGATATTGGCATCTGGTAAATGGGGTTCCTCTTATTTGACAAAAGCCACAAAAAATGACACAGGTTGTCAGAACATAAGTGTCCCACTTCACAAACCTAAAACAATTCATATTTCAGGTCTTTGTTCAACCAAGTTTGTGCAAGGTTTAAATTTTAATCACGTGGAATTTAGTAGCCTTGATTGATTGTAATTAATCCTTAAGCAAACCTTTTCCTTCTCATGAGCAAGCTCCAAGGTATATTCAGCCTTCAGCTCACTCACAATTCGACAATGATTCTCCTTCAGCTCACCAAGTTCGCTGCATGTGTGAATGCAAGGCAGGTGAAATGACAACTACTCTGTATGAATGTCTCTCATATTATATAATAAATTGAAGTTGTGTTCAAAAACCATAACTTAAGAATAGATTCAACTGTGTTTTAACTGTCCAACCTTGTCTCTTAAATCACCTTTAGAGCTTCATTGAAGCATAAACTACCCATCAATTCCATGGTTAAGAGCCCCATGTTTTGACAGCATGGAAAAAAACTGCTTACCCACTCAGACAGTTGACATCACGCAACGCCTTTTCCAAAGAATGCAGTGTCCGCCTCAACTTCTCATGCAAATCACCATTGATAGACTGCAATCTCATGAAATATATCACCAGTATGAATGTTTAGTCAAAAATTGCACATCATGAAAATTGACCCTTACACTAGAACCAAAATTGGTACTTATTACAATGCCAAAAGTGGTTGCAAAATTTCCATTTACCTTGTATTCAGCAAGTCGGCCTGCAAGAAACTGTTTGATGACACAGTCGTTGCCTTGTTGAAACACAAGGGATAGATGGCTGAGGTGCTTGAATTGGTTGGTTTCCACAACAGTGAAAGTTGAGTCTCCTGTACGTATATGAAGGACAGCAAGAAACCTGCCTGTTCCTCTGCTTGGAAAAAAGAGATAGATCACATGCATTATTGCTTGAGATTGTGCAACAAAGTTTTAGATATTTTGTTTTCAAATGACTTCATATGAAAATATTTTGCACTGCATTTTGCATATCTAAATCTACTTTTATGCTATTTGAAAAAAAGTTCACTTGCTTAAATGCCACTTCCTAGCAGCTCAGTGCTCACAAAATCCTCTAGTATCCTTGAGTGACATTGTTTGACACTCTTTCTCCAGAAAGTAGTGGGAAGTAGCAAGCATACCTGGAACTGTCACGAGACGCTGAAATGATACATTGTTCAAGCAACTCAATGAACTTGTATGGAAAAGTTGCAAAATCAACCAATATGCATTGTTCCACTTTCAGTGTCTGGAAATCATCTTCATTCACCTCCAATGAGTAGAAAAAGAAAGGGTCAAGCTCATTTGTGATTTGCACTTGAAGCACCTGGAAACATAAACATCATCATCATCACCAATTGAACATCTGTCTCCTTATTGTTCATTCGACAACAATCAAAACTTGACTGACCTTATTATATTGCAGTCGGTAACCCTATCCAATTGACAATCACCGATGCCATAGTTTGAATGACTCATTTCAGCCACAATTGTCAAGCTCTAAAACTCCAGAATATGCAAACATCATCATTATCATCACCAAATTAAATGTCTATCTCCTCCTTGTTCGATTGACAACAATCAAAACCTAACTGACCCTATTATATTGCAGCTGGTAACCCTATCTAATTGACAGGTTCACCCATGTCATAGTTTGAATGATTGATTTCAGTCACAATAGTTGATCTCTAAAAATCCACCTATGCAAACAGACATCATCATCATCACCAAATTGATGTCTCTCTCCTTCATGTTCAATCAACAACAATCAAAACCTGGGTCATATTATATTGCACTTGGTAACCCTATCCAATTGACAGTCACCCACAGCATAGTTTGAACGTGCAAACTATGCATTTCTGTACAAGTTCATTGAGTTGTTTTCTGTACAAGTTCATCATGTACACTTCCAAACTACTCAATGAAACCTATGAGTTTGCATAGGTTTCATTGAGTTGTTTGCAAGTGTTTCATTTCAGTCACCATAGTCAAGCTCTAAAAATCCACCTATGCAAACACAATCATCATCACCAAATTGAATGCGTTCTCCTTCTTGATCGACAACAATCAAAACTCTTCTCGATCTCCTTCTCCTACTCCTTCTACTTCATATTCAAAGAGAAAGGAGGGAAAATGAAGAGCATATCATTCAGGAGTTGATTGTAAGATAAGTCCCTCACAGCTGTGCTTAAATACATTATTGAATCATTTTTTACTACCTTCATATTCAAATAGAAAGGAGGAGGGAACATGAAGAAAAACCAACTTTTGTTGTACGATGAATCTTGCTCAATCCCATGATGAACCTTGCAGTGAGATCCATATGTCGATCCTCGCTGTTGGATTTGTTAACTCGCACTGGTACAACTTTCTCGAAGAGAGTGGAAGAATTTTCCATGCCACCACCGCCAGCCAGTTTGCCATGCTCTTCCCTCTCAAACCCCATTCGCCAGCCGATCGATCGTCTGAAGAAGTCTCCACGCCTATCTACTTATCACTACTACTACATGACAAAACCGTACACTGTGAGAAGTGCAAGTCCAACCGAATTTTCCGATCCGATTGCATGACCATCGTGAGTGAGTGTTCTTTGTCGGCACAGTAGTGATGCAAAAGCTTTCATCACGCGAATGACAGGAGCATGCAGGTTATCCTGTTTGCTGTGTCGTTCTCTACTACTACACCTTCGAGCAATGCGGTTTCATGGTTGATATTATGTTTTTCCTGTATCTTCTGTCCAATGTCATGCAACGAGGTTTCATGCTTGGAAGCTTTTTCTTTCTTTCTTTTTTCCCGAGTTTTGAACTCACACAATCAGTTCAGAATGGAGACAATTAGGAGCAGATCGTGATGTCTGAACCTCCTTCGCTATTCCTATGACGCGAAAACGGCAACGTAGCGTGCTGAAGCTCTTTGGACTGCTTGGCAATTGAATGAAAACTGAGAAACACAGCAAGAGGAAACTCCATTCCTGACGGTTGATTCATTACGCCCCTCTTCCCGCAGCCACTTCAACAAACAAATCCCAGTCTTATCCTCCTATTTCGTCGTCCTGCATTCCAAACTGGCAAGCTTGCTTGGAGTCGAGATTGGAGACAACAACAACTGCAACCGCAAGAGAAAGATCAAAACCAAGAAAGAAAAGGGCGGGAAAAAAAACGATTATTAAACTCGCTTCAATTTCATTTCTCGACAAAGAGAGTGAATCCGTCTCAGCAGAGAAAACTGATCACAAAATTCGAGCGAAAGATTGTGGAAACCAAAAAGCGTCAGGCAAAGACAGAAGAGCTTTCTCTCTCACGCTTCCAGAAGAGTAGTTGTCTTCTCAAGCAGCCAAAAAATTCAAAGAAAATTCTGAAAAAAAAAGCCATAAATCCAGAAATAAAAAATCCATCACAAGTGACTATTTCCTTGCGGAAAGTAGCGATTCGAAAAATGGAAAGCGGAAACGGACTTGAGAAATTGAAGCAAGGGAATCGCGCGAGCAGGAAGACGAAGTTTTGCGTCGGCGGGAAACAGGGGAAGAAGCGGCAGTTACGTTCACCATCCCTACGACCATTTCATGCCAGAATTGTCATCTAAGTTGGAATTATCATCGTCTCCAGCACGCGTGCTTTTCTACTCCTCTCCATTCCAACGACAATTCCAAGGACTTGTGTCATCTAAGTTGGAATTGTCGTCTTCTACAGTATGCTTTTTTTGGTTTCTTCACCAATCCCTTCGACCATTGCAAACATGAATTGTCATCTAAGTTGGAATTGTCATGTTCTATGAGCATGCTTTTCTGTCTTCACCATCCCTATGATCATTTCATGCTAGAATTGTCACCTAAGTTGGAATTGTCATGTTCTATGAGCATGCTTTTCTGTCTTCACCATCCCTATGATCATTTCATGCTAGAATTGTCATTTAAGTTGGAATTGTCACCTAAGTTGGAATTGTCATTTAAGTTGGAATTATCACTTTCTACAACACCATTTTTTGGACATTACATGTTTGCAATAAAAAAAGGTTGAGAAGAATTGAATTATGCAATTTATATCCTTTACAACCAATTCACTCATTTTATACTTTTTTTTTAAAAAATTTAAAAAAAAAAGGTGAATTATAAAAATGCAAGATTAACTCAATTGTGAAAATTAAGAATTTTTTTTGTTTCAATTTTTATACCTATTTTAATGAAATGATAATACACTCTTTTTAAAGAAAATAAAAGAGACAAAAGTCTTGTTTTTGCCATAGCAACAAAGCATGAAAAGACTAGATGAAATTAGGACAATTTTCCTTATTTGATTCTAAAAAGACTTACATTATTAAACGAGATTTGAAATTTGACCATAGAAGAAATTTGGGACACATGTTTAGGGTTTAGG
>Ga0209208_10005630_pt1 | contig 17412 bp, 11 predicted proteins | sample S1TSphfallax_3_FD_187694 | JGI IMG/M metagenome (GOLD analysis project Ga0209208, IMG submission 187694) | Host-associated microbial communities from peat moss isolated from Minnesota, USA - S1T2_Fd - Sphagnum fallax MG (SPAdes) (version 2) | ecosystem: Host-associated > Plants > Peat moss >... | reverse complement strand
ATTGAGATCCCACATCCTGAAAATCACATCCTAAAAGTTTTCAGGTTTCGGTCTTGGAAACCATGAGTGTGAAAATCCAAGCCCCAAAGTTGAGATCCCAAGTCCTGAAAACCATGTCCTGAAAACCATATCCTAAAATTTCCCAGGTCTTTTTGGGTCTTGGAAACCCGAAACTAAAAGAAAAAAAAAGTAGTTTTGGTCAATACAAAAAAATAAAAATAAAAAATTGATTCTGGGCTGTCCAAGGCCTAAATATTTTTTTTCTGGTCTTCGCCTAAATTCGTCCCGTCATCAAGCCGGACGGACATTTCATCCATCCCCTTAATCGGGATGGACAATAGCTAAAAGAAAAAAAAAGGTAGTCTTGGTCAATACAAAAAATAAATAAATAAATGATTTTGGGCTGTCCAAGGCCTAAATATTTTTTTTCTGGTCTACCAAATCTTTTGCCTCAAAAAACCAGACTACCCCTGATTTCTTTTTTCTCTGGAGTCAGTTACATTTGGGGAAGTTACATATGGGGAAGCTCCACAGGGAACGGGCAGTGACTGAAATAATCTTCCAGGCACTGCCCACACAGACAGACAAACACCACTGTTGCTTTTATATATAAGATTTCAACAAAACACAATAGTAATAGTAGAATCATTTCCTTAGTTTCACTTATGTAGACCATTGGTTAATGATCATTAAATCATGACTCCTAACCATATTCCTTGTTCACACCTCCCAAGTGCAACAATAATATTCTTCCACATGTTGCACAAGACAAGTTGACACCCTAGAATTCCAAATAAATGTTAGTTTGAAATCACAATGCTATCATCTTCACATAATAACATTCATGAAACATGTTTAAAACATTGTAACATTCTTTAAAAACATGCATTAAGTGATTTTATGTGAAAACATGAATATGATTGAAAGTTAAAAGAACAGTCATTAATTTATGCGAATTTTTAAAAGTGAAAGGTAATCACGGGAAGTTTTGAAACTGGTTTTAAATGTTCATGAACTTGCAAGATCTAATAAGAGCTTGAGATGATTATGGAACAATCAAAATAATGGTGGGAAAAAGAATTATGGCTAAATTAAACAAAATTTACATAGCCAATTACCATACACAATCAATATTAAAACGTTAACAAAAACTATCAATATTTTGTTAAAGAAGATGGAGATAGGTCATGCCATCAATTAATTTCTTGTGTTTTGGAAGTAATATATATATTAAACTAACATAAGAAGTTCATTTTGAAAAATGCATACCTAGCATTTTGAAAATGTTAATAGAAAAAGTCATAATAGTTTTTGTACGCATTAAAGGGGATTGCTTTCTTCACAAAATTGAAAATATAATTAAATTTTGCAAGGAACTTTATAAAATCACAAAACTACAAAGTTATGTTAAATTAAATTTGCTTTGAAACTCAAGTTGAAACTTGCATTAAGGGTTTTCATAATGGAGTTTAAATAGTGAGTTGCAACAAAATGTGGGCATCTTAAGGTAAAAATCCAAGAGCTTGAAAAAGTGAAGGTGACCTTGGACAAAGGATTTGAACCAAGTTAAGGTGGAAACAAAAGGAGAACATAACTACCAAGGAATTTTTTATAATTGTAAAATCAAGGCTCAACAAGATAATAATTTCAACATTTAAAAATGAAAAAGGTGTAATGGAAACAAAGGAAAAAAACTTCAAAAACATCTATAACAATCTATATTAGGCCCAAGATGACCAACCTAGGAATGAAGAGCTAAGGTTTAGGGTTTTTGACTAGTTCCCTAAGAAATTCACTAATTGCATGAATGTTAAATTAACAAAATTATCTCCATGAAAGAGCTTCATTTTATAACAACTTCTATGGCTAAGGGTAAATCTTCAAACCTAGACAAGGTGATGGTGATGGTGAAGTTTTATATATTTTTTAAAAACTTGATTAGTGAAAATTATTTTAAGATGATTGTTACAACTATTAAAGAGGGTTTTTTTTAAACGGGGTAAACAAGGGCTTGATTGTTTGAAGTAGGGGAAAAAAATGTTTTCGTCATTAGAACATGATTACATTGTTAAATGTGTCATACAAAACTATTGTGAAGGTTTAATGATTAATACTAAAATTTATTTTCATGTAAGTGATTGGTAAAAAAAACTTACATTTCTACTACTTTTGTTCATTTTGAACCATGTCATATTGGCACAAAAGATTATAAACTAAGCTAAGTTTAATCAACTTCTAGTTTTTTTCAAATCAAATTTTACAAAGGCATACAATATAATGAGTTGGTATTTTATGGTAAAGATGGGCATGACAAAGGAGTTTATTGAGATAATAAATTGATGTTCATGGATGCCAATTAGGCCATTAACTACCTTAAAAAAACCATCATAAAATCTTTCACAATTAAACAAGAGGTGAGGCAAGGGAGTTTTTTGGTCCTTATCTTTTCATCATTGTGAAAGAAGTCTTGAACTTCATGACAAAAAAAGTTATAAAATTAAAAAATATATAAAAAAATAGCCTGACTAGGGGAACAATGCAACAAAACAATTTTTAATATGTGATGATACATCATTTTCAATAAAAGGAAAGGAAAAGAATTTGTGTTCAATGTATTTGATTTATTGCAACTTTTCATGCTAATAAGTGGGTTAGAAATTAATTGGGAGAAGTCAATGACCTTTACTAAAATTACAAGTAAAAATGAAAGAAACTTAACTAGATAGAAAATTTTAGAGGGAGATGGGTTTTAATGAAGTTGTAAATTACAATTGGGCTTTTATACATTAACAAAAAAATTCAAATTACCATATATAACTTAATTAAAAAGAGGTTGTTGGTTTGGAATAAGACTCCACTCTATATGTAGTTGGGAAATACTCAAGACTATTTTAACCAATGCATGACCATGAGGACTTTATGATGTTTTAAAAAAAGTGAGAGTCTGTACTAGAATAAATGTTTAAAAGTTGATATTTAAATTATTATATGGTATTCTTGGTGATTTCACATTCAACCTTGGACAATGATGGTGGAATGGGTAAGATTTAATGAAATATATTGCAAAACAAGAAAGGAAACTACTTAGCTTGAAAATTGCATTCACATGCAATTTTTTTAAAAAAAGGAACAAGTTTTCTCACAAAAAATTTGGTTGAAGTGGAATAAATTATAAGTGAAAGAAAGATGTTAAAAATAACATGGCTTTATTTGGTTGTTATGACATTAAGCATTTGTAATTAACATTTGACGAGTTAAGGCAATTTAAGGCAACCATAACATATGAATGGAATATTCTTCCTATGATTTTAAGATTGTTAAATCTATCACCCATTGATTCCAATAGTGCCCAAGAATGTTCAAAGCATGGGAACTTTCATTCTTGAGTTTATTTGAATTGTCCCACATTTTAATAATTCCTAAAAAGCTTTAAACTTGAAGCAATGTCTATTAAATAAACACTTGCTTAATAAGGTAAAAATATTTATTTCTTTATGCTATTTATTGAAAATTATTATTTTTGAATCATATGGATTAAAAAAAAAAGTTTAATAACAATTGATGGCATGATGCTAAATTAAGGAAAGTCTTGTGAAAAAGTTTCATTGATTATGGTACATTGGAATGGTAGCATGCTTTACAATAAATTAAGAAACATGTTGCAAAGAACTACATACTTTTAAGGTTTTCAACAAAGTTTGGGGTCCTCATGCAACAATTTGTGCTTGTGATAGAAGGAAAGTTAGGTGGTGTTATCAACCATCCACTCTAGGTGATAATGTTTGTTGGTAAGTTGCACGATTTTGGTTGACCAAGGTTGGGTGCTGAACCCCCTCTCCTTTTTCTTCTTGGATTAATTCTTTTTTGGAATCGATTTCTTTTCCATTTGTTAAAAAAAATTAAAAACACATTTAAATGCCACCATTTGGGTCAACAATTATGCTTGATCAATAATCTTTTTTCTTGAACTTTTGAATATCACTATATATCAAATGTGTAGTTATAAATCCAATTTCAACAAGGTGAATGCACAAACCTTTTTTTTGCGGGTCATTGCCTTTTATTTTGAGGTAATACATTTTAATACTTCAACAATGTTAATGTTAAGATAAAAAATCACCATGTTTTCTCATATTATGATAGCCCAAAACATAAAAAAGTTGATAAGAAAATTACACTGTTTTATTTTATTTTATATAATGTTTAAATACATTTGTGAAAAAATAACAGTTGTAACATTAAATTAAAAAAATGAAAATATATCTAAAGGGTGATTGAAATGATTTTTGATCTTTGTGAATTTTATATTACTTACTAAATTATGATGATGATTTTGCTTTAAAATCCATTTGGATGATTAATGAAATCAAATAATTGTGAAATGTCAATTGAGAAATGGGTTTCATTATACCTATATATATATCATAAATGTACCCCATAGCTCTTTGAATTTGAATTATTAAAATTTTCCAAATAATATTATTTAAAATTAACTTTGTAGTATTCAAAATTATAAGGCCCAAATATGAAAAATGAACCAAAGTTAAATGCACCACATTGTGGGGTAGATACATTATAGAAACCATATTACTAAATTTAATGATAAATTGAATTAAAAAAATCATTTAAACCATAAATGGTCCATTCAAATCAATTTGGGTTGATGGTTGATGGATGATTTCACAAGGTCTATACTTTTAATCAATTAGATGTGGATTGATGAATAATTTCACATGAATCAATCAAACTAAACAAGCTGAATTGGATTGATAAATGATTACACATAAATTTAACATGCAAGAACAAAGGTTAATCATGTTCATTCAACTCAAAATAAGATTTCCAAAAGTTGTTCCTCATAATGGGCAATGTGAATAAAAGACTAATGCCTTTTACATTTGTTACAAAATGAGTACTTTTGAAAATAGTTGAAATAATATTCTCACATTTGGTTGTATCAATTATAAGTTGGGTTGTGATTAAATAAATGTGGAAACACAAATAAACTTTGAAATTAAACTAAATAATTTGGGATAGGAAAAACACAAATGCAATATTCACCAACTTTTTAAAAAATGGAAATTTTATCAACCCTAAAAAAGAGAATAATTATCATGTGACCAAATTCAAGGTATTAATACGAATTCATAATTTTGGAATAAGGGGTGATCTATTGAATTAACAGATATGTCCAACTTCAAACACCAATTTGTTCGTTATTATTAACATTTAATCAATTTAAATAAAAGGAGAATAGAACTTTATAAAAACATGGTTAATCAATCAAATGATGGATCCATTTCAATCATTTAATAATGTCGAACCACCTTAATAATGATGCAAGTTTTCATTGTAAGGTTCTTGAAAATTTTCATTAAAATATTTTGTACAAATTTGGTTTTAAAGCAAAAGTATTGAGGTTTAATATTAACAAACATAATTTAAAGTAAAAATACAGTCAAAGGAATGGAAATGGGCTTCAAATGAATAGTGAAAATTGCAAATTATGATAGAGTTTTTCATATTTTTCCATTTGAAAATTATTATAATCATGGCACAATGTGCTAGGTGAATATTATAATTGTTAAGAAATTCCATCAAAAATTCCATTTAATCCCACTTTAAGCTTTGTTTTTAGTGAAGCACTTTTGAAAACAAACAACAATTACAACAAATAAAGATAATTTTGCAAAGAGGATTATTATTTCTCATCTCATGAAAAAGTTTTGATGGTAAGAAAATCAAATTACAAAAATCTATTAACCACACTCAAAACAAACTCACAATATTTTGATATGTAAAATATAAATATTTATCATGTTTACATATACTTATATTTGTATATATCATATACTTATATTTTCAAAAGTGTTTTACCACATGTAAATATGATGTACATGATATATAATGACAAATTATTAGCTTATGGTAAAAGAAGTGCACACTCCAATTTTACTTTGATTGGAAAAATCATTGTGATCATTTTTAGAAATGAAACATAAAATATTGCAAAAATTGAACAGTTCTAAAAATTCACATTTATTCAACACCAATTACCACACAAGTGCGAAACAACTACATAAGCAACATTTAATAAAAACATACAAAAAAGAAAACTTTAAAATTCAGTTTTAGGTAACAGGTCTCTTGAGAAAATAATTCCAACCTAATGGGTTTTGGGTTTACATGGGTTCATGAACCTGGTAATGAACTCATCTAACAACTCACGCACTTGGTACTGTACTGGTGTTGATACTAAAGGAGTGTTCACACTTGGTGCTAGGGACTCTAGTTTTGAGTCCCTTATCACAAAGCTAACCAATTTGGACTTAAGCCTAGTTATCATGAACATTTTATGTTAACATTCACCTAACATTCAGCTATCACACATTTAACATTGGTTAGATGATGACACCTAGGATGTCACCTAGATTTCATTTAACACTGAATTAACTTACATCCACATGTGAATGTACCATTAGCCTAACTATATACCAAACCAGCACTAGTTCATGGATTTGGTTCATTTGTTCATCCCATTTTTTCGAAAACAAAAATTCTTAGTTCATAAAGAGTACGTTTCTACATGCTCTTGACAAAAATCATAACAACCCCACATGGAAGATATTTCAATTTATGGACCAAGAATAGAAACATCACATATTTGATCACACCTTTAGTAATATCATCTTGAGCCTTGAGGTGGATTTTTGCATGAGAAAATGATGTGAAATGCCAAACAAGGGTTGGGAAATTGAAAAATTATTAACCACACTCAAAAGGATGTAAAATAAAACTAAAGATGGAATATATTTATAGATGGAATAAAACATGTTGGTGTCATCTCTTTTAAATTATTACCAACATTCAAATACTTATTTCAATCATTCATTTAACTTGGATACAAAATAAAACCAATACAAATTTGATCAAAATTATTTTAGGATTCAACAAGTCAAGGCAACCTCCAATGATTGTGAAGTGTGTTTAGGGTTTAGGGTTTTGCTTACTCTTCAGAGTTCCCACTTGTTGAACCATTGAAGGCACAGAACAGATGTAAGGAGCAAGTGCACTCTGTCCAAACTCATACAAGATGGTTGATTTTTTAGTACTCACACAATTTCTGGTCCTGAACTCTGCTTGTTGAGGCTATCCTCGGCTTACAAGCAGTTCCAAACAATTATACCCATTAGAGAGAGAGAGAGAGAGAGATCCCATCAGCTGTGGAGCCTCTGGAAACTTGGCTTATAAAATAGTGAAGGCTTTTGGATTGACTTTTCCATCATCTCACAACCAGAATCCAACTAAGAGTCCACATCCTCTTTGCAGAAATTTGTTAGAGGGATCTCAATTGGTCATCACCCCAGACAAAATTCCAAGGATACAGGGGAACTTGATCACCATTGTGCAACCAGGCAGAAACATAAGGAAGATGAGGCTAGTAAGGTTGAAACTGTTCAGCTGTACCCTGTGAAACAGAATTTGCTAGATTAAACTGCACCAATAATAGGTGACAGATTCCCAAACTGCATACGGGGTGTGCAAGCTAGGTTGATATAGCATCACCATTGCACTGTCCTTTCAAGTCTGAATAGCGTGAGGATTGAGGCTAATTTCATCTTCCAGTGAAGCTGCATATCATAGAGATTCAGCACCTTCCACTTGTTGCCTTGCCAAATAGTTTTCTCTTCGCTGTTTCTGTGAGCCACAAACCAGGGGAACGTGTCTGTCAAATGATTCCAAAAACAAGATACAAACATGTCTGCAGAACATAACTCTTAAATGACACAAAATTTTGAAATTCATGTGCACTCCTTGTCCAGAGTCATAAAAACTTCTCCTTAAGAGTAATGTTGGACACTTCTTGAATCATTACATACATTTACAACTTCTAGATGGTGTCCTACAACATGATGTGATGTGAGCATGGTGTGCCCCTCTGTCAACTGTCAAGAAATGTTCACTGATGACAAATAGACTAAGGCATCTAGACAGCAGAGCCCTACTCCTGAACTGTAAATGCCGTTGCATGATCCTTCCATGATGCAAATTCCAGCTGATATCACATTGTTTCACAAATACTTACATGAACATTACTCAGTCACCCATACATTTTAAAGTGGTTGGACCTGAGAACTATGGAGAACAGAGAATGTCATATGGAGCTCCACATAAACAGTTATGTGAACAGCAGGAAGACATCTGAAAACAGTTGGCTGCCAAGGAAACAGGTTGAATACAAAGGCACTCACCCATTCATCAATTACAAGGCCCTCCACCACTAGAGTGCCGTTGGGGATTTTTTCTTCCTTAGGCTTCTTGCGGGCTGCCTCAGCTGCTTCAGCTTCGGCCAACCGTTTCTGAAGATTCTCCAGTTCCTCCTGCAATCCATAAATCCAACCACAGAGAGACAATGAATGGCATAAAGTCCTTGCCTTGGCTTAACAAGGTCATCAATTGCAAACAGCACTTTGACTAACACTTGGAGAAATCCTTAAATGTCAGTCCAAAAATTATGTGCTTACAGGAGAAGCCCGTTGTGGATCAATGAAAACAACTCGTAGGATACGCTCAACAGCCACCACCTCCTTTTGTTCATCAAACTTCAGAAAAGCCAACAGAACTTGTTACCCTTATAAGAATAGAACAGGTAATGAACTACCAAAATACAATTCTGATGCCATTAAGAACTGCCACTAATTTCACTATACAGAAATAATTGTGTCAACTTTCCCATCTATACGCTGTCAACTGTAAGAGGGTGAAAGCTAGCTCTATGTGTTTGCACAAAGAGTAGACTGCTTTGAAGAGCCTACAGTCAAAATCTCTACACACATCTCATTATTTGTGACTCCTTACCAGTTCTGGAGTGTATTCAATGCCTGCCTTGACTGCCAAGCTGACAATCTTAAACTTGTCTTTGTTCTTCTTTTCCTGTGGGCACTCTGGCTGCTCCAAAAACTTCACAACTGCAGATCACCCTCAACAATGTAAACGGGGTTTGGATCAATTGTCAAACCCAGATCTCTGGAACCAAGATATCTTCAATAATCAACAGCTGACATAAACTGTGGAGTAGTGTTGACTACAGATGGAAAAGTGAATTGTCATGGTGCCAAAAACTCAGAAACAACCTGAATAACTGTTGACCCATGTAATTCTGTAACAATAGCTGAACTACAGTCAACCCTCTGTACATAATAAGGTTGTTTAGCTTTCCAGATTGGTCAGAACATTCATTGCAAAAATTGAGAAATTCTTTTGTGTGTGACTAGCTCCACATAATTGCAACTGAAATTTGCTTTCCAGACCAACCCTATGTAAGTTAAGATTGCTCTTTGAGCATACCTGTTGCAATGATGGAGCCATTTGGGGGAAGAACACCACTGGGGGGACGCATGAAGCAACTCTTTGGGGCTGTGGTTTGAAACTGTGAAAACAAGTGTCACAAGAATTTAATTAAGTTACTCATCACAACAGGTGCAAGTGCTTACCAATTGAAACAGGAGGGAAAGTAGAAATCCAGACTGCATGATATTCTCTCATAAAGAATCCTTTCTTAGTGGAGCCAGGTAAGATTCCTCAGTAAATCTGTGGAGCATTAAGAAAACTATGCATTAAGAAAATCGCCAAGAACTAAATTACATTTTATTCTTAAAGAAAAATCTGCTGGACTTGCACCATTGCCTATAAGAATCCTCTCTGTAACTTGAAAAGTGAAAGACTATTTACCTTGAAGGCAACATGAGAGCGGCTGACATTCTTAATTTTGATTGCACTGGATACCTGTTTCCCTGGTTCATCTGCAATAAAAATGTGGAAAAAATGTATCAGTGGGTCTGTCTTTGTCAGGACACTACTTCCATTTCAATACTGGAGAAAGTGGAACAATTGTTAGGCTTTAAATGCACATGTTGTGTGTATGCAAAATCCTAGACTTAAGGAGCACCTTCACAACACAGTAATCCAAACTGCAGGCAATCTCCCATCTAGAGTAATTTAAGTTTTGTTGCAGAGCACAACTTGTCATTGCAAAGAAGTTGACCACACTGAAGAATAGGAGTAAGAAACCAGGACACTCGGCGAAACTGTTGCCATGAGGCCAATAGGTCATCACATCCCAAAAAAGGAACTGTGAAGGGCCTATTGTCCTCACAACTTTCACGGTACAGAAAAAACTGTAGCACCTAGAACCAGACCCATAGCATTGATGGCAGGAAGATGACTGAAACAAAATCAATCAGTCCTAAAGCTTTTTCTTCACTGTACTGTTATGATGTGTTTGAGCTTGTTGGGCTTCGGTTGCAAAGATGGACGACCCATGTAAAATATCAAAGAGTTAATATGCATGGCATATAGCTCAAAGAAGACTGAAGCACACTGTAATACCAACAATGAGTTTGGACCTCTCACATAGAAAATGCAAGCTCTTGTCAGGATCAAGCTGGAGACGTCTGCGGCTCAACAACAATGCTCTGGCTATGGAGGACATTGAAGAACCAGAAACCTCCCCATTCTGTTGTCCTGCTTGGCCTTGCTCAATGTCCGAATGTTCAGTTTGCCCCCATGGCATCCTTAGTTTCCAGGGCTTCTGAAACCGTTTGTTCCCATTTGTCTGTGGAGTCAAGGTATCCAAAGCTGCCATGCTGCTGCAGCCTATTATGACCTAGGTCTGCTTCTCCAACTGAACAAAATGTCTTCACGCCTCACACTTATACATTCCGAAGTTTCTTCTGCACGCTCTGTCTAATGTGCGCAACTGTGTTGCTGCATGCAATCGGGAGACTTTTTCTCTTTGATCGTCTGTATCTCGCAGCCTCTGGCCAGCTTTGATCTTCCTGATGTCTAATCCACAGTCTACTATGTTTTGCTATCGGTGAAAGTGCATCACTCTTGTTCTCTTCTTCGTGGTTTGTACATATGGCGTACAAGGGGGTGCACTCACTGCACAATACTTCACTGGAAGTTCACAAAACTGGAAGCTGATAGACAATCGCTGCACATCCCAAACATGAGCGTGAAACCAATAGATCGGAGCTCAAGGCGATGCACATTCTTGGACAAGAATACTCAGGTACGGTGGAGATCCGTCTGTGGAGAAAGAGAATCACAGGAAAATGATCAGAGATTTCGTGGAGAGGAAAAACTCTGGGGCTCTCCCTTCAAGGACAGAAATAACACAGGAACGAATGTGCAACAAGAAAACGACACACGAAAACGGACTATTTACGAGAGATAGAGATGGCTATAGAAAGGAAGAAGAAGCAACACGAGGCCTGCTGAACTATGATGGTTGTGGAGATAGACAAAAGCCCCCGGAAAACCTACTGGGACAAATTCGTCAGTTCTTTACGGCACACCAAAACTTCAGCGATGCCAGATGTGGAACAACGTCAGATACAAATGGAGAGGAAAAACGAAACCCCGCGCGAACTTCATCCTTACACAGATCACGATGAGACAGCAACAAGAAACAAGAATCCAAAGGCAAAGAAACACTACGAGAGACAGACATACATACAGACAGAGAAAGCGCGCGAAAAAGAAGAGCTCATAAACTCTGGCTGCTCAGTTATTGCGGTTTTGTCACGAAAGCGAGAATGACAGCTCTGATCCTTACGAAGAAAGCAAACTATTGCACAAAAACCTGAACAGTTTTATAAGAGAAAAACCTCCATCAACACAGCCAAAAGGCAGAGAATGAAGAAGAAGAAGAAGAAACACAGGTCAAAGATAGAGAGAAATAAAACTACAACTTACACGAGAGATGAGTCTTAAGCATCACTGCTCATCATCAGCGATAACGGCGGCATCAAAATCCTCTTGCGTATGTATTAGAATGTATGTTGTGTGCGCGCGCGCATACAAAACTGATATTGGCAAATGCCGTCGGTGAGCGATCACCTCCAAAAAAAAGAAACAACAACTTGAACTCCCCGTCCTTCCCAGAAATGCAAAATGCTGACGGACGCAATCCCGGGAGTAAAATGTCCTTCAAACAAAACAAGGAACGAGGAGGGGGAGGAGAAGCAATGAGGAGCAAAGCGAAGTCCGGAACACTCCTTGCGACAATAGAAAGCGGCGACAACGGGACGAGAATTTGAGGGCCGCAGAGGGAACCAGCAGCACCCAGCAGCGAAGTGCACCATGCAGGATGGATGAATGGACGGATGAAAAAGTCACCAAACATTTTTCTGTTGGGTTTCAGTTCCCTAGCTAACCATTGGTGGTTTGATTAGTTTTAGTTTGGTTTAGACTACCAACCAGGGCTTTTTTTTCTTTTTCTTTTTTCATATTTGCGATATTGCTGAACTGTCAATCATCCATAATACAGTTTAGCCAAACTTGGCTATACACAGGATATGAAAGTAAAAAAGTTTAAGATTCTGGACTTTACAATTTTGGCTACATGCTAAAACCAAATATAGAAATATAGTGATATTTCCAAAACAACTGTAGAAATGTAACGACCAGAAAAACCAAAAAGAAAACACATGTTCCCTTTCAGTTCCCAACGGGTTCCCACTAGCTTCCCAAAATGGTCCTCAAGGTCCCAATGTGTTCCTCAACATGTCCTCCATAGCACCTCACTTTAATCCCATATGCTTGGGCAAAAGATTCTATGGAAAGATAGCTGAATGCTTCTCCCTTTGGCCCAGCCATTTAGGTGAGAAGGGGAGGACTTTGGACAAAACATATGGGAATAAAGCGAGGTGCTATTGGGAACACCCTTGGGGAACGCATGGGGAACCTTTTAACCTTCAACCCATTCTCTTCAGGTCTAGGGTTGTGCTTCTCATTATGGTTGACTATGTCCAATAATCAGCAAAGAGGGTGCCCCCAACTATTTATTTATTTATTTCCCCATTACGTATGTAACTAGACCAAAGGAAAAGCCTACATTATTTTTGTCATTTTGAGAGTATCAAAGAGTGCGTGAGATTATTTTTTTAAGAGGCCCATCACAAAAGGAAAACAAGGGGTGTGTCACAATGTGGCCTTGCCATTTACATTTAAAAGTATCTTAAGACAAAAGAAAATATTTGAAAATAAAAAATAGTTCACCATGCAAAAACATAATCTTCAAAAAAAACCCTCCAAAAGAAACCAAAATCCTTCAAGATATCATAACTCTATAATAACTAATCTCAATTTTCAACACAAGCCAAAATGTCATCTTTCAAAAATTCCTCATATAAAAATAGACCTAGTGCCGAGGGGCCAAAGTCCCTTAAACTACTGTACTCTACAATGAATCTAAATACAATACCCTTGCCTTTGGTAGGCAAGGCCAGCAAATTCATCTGGCACACATCCCCACAACTAACAATGGACTTGTCATATTATGTTGTTTCTTTATTATCCTGCTCGCAACTCCCCTCAAAACATAAACTTCCCTGTTGTCATCAAAGCTCATCAAACCACCAAGCATATTGCCCTTCAGAACCCTAAACAAGTTCCCCTAAACGAGGGCCAGCATGACATGAGGCAGAGCTGAGGGCAGGCCAGAATTCAGTAAATGTCATTGGAGGTCCTTGACCTTTACTGAATTCTTGGAGGTGGAGGGTCTTTGCACTCAATAAAGCCCTTGAACAACTAAGTATGGTGCCCTCCAATGACACTAAATGTTTTGGATCTGGTCTTTATGTACGCCCTAAGAGCCAAGGAGTTCTGGAAATAATCACCCTCCAAGCACATCAAGGGCCGATTATTTTTTGAAGCACAACAGTACACCTGACCAACAAGCCATTAGCACCATTAGGCTATGCCACTAACCCATCACCCTTGGGAGGAATCATCGATTGACTCTAGTCACACTTTAAGCATGGTCGAACTTTGCAAGTTTGCGGGTTAAGTTCCTTTTTGAAGTTTGCTGGTGGGAGATGGATTTTGGGAGTCTTAAAGATGTCTAAATCCATGGTGGAGAAGCCCGTGTTTGGAGGTAAGGGGTTTTGTGTCACATTAAACAACAGATAACTACACATAAATAGGACATACTTAACAGTCTTCCAATTCATAAATCAAAACCTAAGGCCATTAAACCCTACCAGCAATCTTTAGGATCCTCAAAATTTACACAATTATGAGCACACGAAAGCCTATGTCTTGCAACTTCTCCCTCAATTTATGCACATTCCTTTGTTTCTAAAACATTGCTTCGACTTTCCAAGCTACCCCCCCCTCCCCCCACCCCCAAGTTCAGAATCAAGTCTCCACATCTAATCCTCTAGTGTCTCTCCACATGTCATCCTTATCAAATGATGCCATGCCAAGAGAAACTTTATTTTAATTAACTACCCTATAAAAGTTAACTAGGGATGTACTTTTCATGAGTAAATTTGTATTTATGACACGAAGCTCTTGAGAGAGACACATTCCCGTGTCAAAAAAGAAGAAGAGAGAGAGATCTCTCTTTACAAGCATGAAAAAGGAAATTTTCTCCCAAGTTCAACTTTGCCCAAAACAAAATGAAATAAAATAAAAATCAAACCATTCATTTTTCGCCAAGTACTTATTACATTTGTAAAAGAAATTTGATTCTCAAGCCAATTGTAATTTGCACCTAACTTCCTGAATAATCCTTTCTAATAACACAAACTATAATGTGTTTTCAAACATAAGAACAAACTTGACACTTCCCCTCCTCACCCGCACATAACACCTACCCGGGATGCATGCCATGAGTGAGTTAACTATATGATCACGAAGCACATGACATATATATATAGCTATAGATGTCGCAAGTGCTGCTGATGTACTGATGAATGGCACTTTGTGTGAAAATTTATTTGAACTTTTGCAAGAAATAGGTCTGGCAACCCCAATTTTTTCTTTATAATTTTTTTAATGTGATGGGTATCTTTGTTTGGCCCCATGGAAAAAAAAATCAAGTGTTGGACAATCTCAAAATAGATATGTTGGATTTTCATGGATTTTCCATTTCAATGGTCATGAGTTTTCAAGCTCTACTATACTAAAAAGGGGGCCTAAGATACGTTGAAATGGAATACTATAGGACCTTGGCAGCTTCAACATACATCCATGGAACAATTAATTCATTTTGAAGTTTTTCATTTTTTGAAAATTTGATATTCGTGAAGATTCAATACTTTCGTTCACAATTATTTTTGTTTTAAGAAAATTGAAAATTTCAACATCTTTGAAAATAAGATAGTTAGTGTTGAAGTTGGCAAGGTAGTGAGGTATGTGTAATCTTTGTACAATTGTGCCACATTGGCAAGTGGGTAAAATCAAATAAGTGTGCATTTGAAATTGCAAACATGAACATTTGACGTCAATAAGGAAATTACAAAGGTGAATATATATTCTTCAACAGCTTGACTAATAAGTTCGAAGCACTATTATCATGGCAAATGGTAGTATAGCTTAAAGAGATTTTCAAAGTATAACACAATAATCTACCTCAATGTAACTAATGAAAACTATGGAAATGAAAATTTAACAACACTTACTACCAAGTCAATATAACTAAAAAAATCCATCATATTCAAAATTCAATTGCACTACAAAATCTGGAAATGCATATAAATGAATTGTTTTTGGCATATATTATAACTTTTCATGCTGAAAACAACTACCAACCCCAAACATTGAACGTAAACTTCAATTCATACCAACCAGGTAGGCAAGCAAAAGGAGTAACTATGAATTTTTAATTTTAAAAATTGTTAATTAAATAGTAAGGGAAAATAATTCCCAAGCAAAGTTATTTTTTCAATTTTTTGGTATTGAGAATTTTGCAATATTTTCCAAAAAAAGAAAAATTAGTTGAATTAACTAGTGTTGGTCTGATATTGACATTTTTATGCCAACCTAGGAATGGTATTGGAAGATTCTTAAACTTTTCATAAATATTTGGCCAGTATAATTAAACTTGGGTTTATGAAATGGTGTGCAATGGTATCAATATATAGTTTTGTAATTTACTACCAACTTATATATATATATAATGGACTTTGGTATCAATGTGAGAGGTAGTAGTTTTTCAATTTATGAAAAAAATTGGTTTGGTTTTAGGGCATTTTATATTATGCCATGGATTGAGTAATTAGATATGATTTTACAACATTCATATTCAAGGGCAATTAATTACTATTTGCATAAAAAATAGGGTCAAGCTTTTTCCTTTTTTTCAAAAGTTCTAATTATCTATATAGAAAACAAGGTTTAGGTTCTCTAGATAGACAATTTTGAACCTAAGTTTAACAAGGTTTAAACTTATCTATGTAGAGAACCACTTTGTTGGCCTTGCCTTGGTAGGCAAGGATATTGTGTTGAGATTCATTACAGAGTATATAGTAGCTTAAGGGATTTTGGCTCCTAGGTAATAGGTCTATTTTCATATGAGGATTTTTGAAAGATGACATTTTGGCTTGGGTTGAAACTTGAGATTAGTTACAGGAGTTATAATATCTTGAAGGATTTTGGTTTATTTTAGAGGATTTTTTGAAGATTATATTTTTGCATGGTGAAATATTTGAGTGTTTCCATTATTCTTCTTTTGCCTTAAGATACTTTGAAATGTAAAATGGCAAGGCCAGAGTATGACAAAGCCCTTGTTTTCTTTGGACCCACTTTGTGATTTGTTTGGGAGGGCATGGGCGGGGAGCTATTTTTTAAATAGCTCAACTTCTATGACATGTACGGGAGCATGCATGCTCAGCTGCAATCAGGCATTGAAGCTATGGACCACCAACTCCATACTTACTCTCAAGTCACACGCTGCAACACCAATGTGGTGTGATGTGGTGTGATGCTTGCTGGTGGGCATGACAGATTTTCTTAGTTCAGCTGATTCTGTGACCCATATAATGTGGCAGCTTTGGGACAGCAGATTAGTTACAGGAGGAGCTAGCTGCAGCACCTTCTCATGTGTGATACTTAATTACAAGTAGGTGAGTATTAAGGTCTTCCCGCCTTCCACCACCACCACCACCAACAACAACAACAAGAGCATGGATGGGCATTGCTGGTGCCACAAAGTGCTATGGAATGGTCAAGCCCTGCACATTGTTTTGGTTAATGTGGTAGATAAGCCCCTTCCTTAGGGCGAGCTATGCAATGCATCTGACATAATGGGCCGGTTGGTGAGGCCCTTCCATGACTTTTAAGGTCTGGGGTGGCAGTTTCAACAATTTAATTTTTAAAATTCATGTTCAATAGACACATTTTTGGTCACTACTGCAAGTGTATGGGCGTCACTCAAAAGATTATATCATATAGTACTTGATTGAGAAAAATGGCATAAATTGCCACCCCAGACTTTCATGCATGAGGAGAAATCTGAGGTTGTGTATTTGGAAGGCATCTTTACATACATGAGCATCCCTTGTAGAAAAGAGGACGGACATGACACCTTCTCTTTAGGAGTTGAGAGATTTTACAAGTATG
>Ga0209208_10005629_pt1 | contig 17413 bp, 9 predicted proteins | sample S1TSphfallax_3_FD_187694 | JGI IMG/M metagenome (GOLD analysis project Ga0209208, IMG submission 187694) | Host-associated microbial communities from peat moss isolated from Minnesota, USA - S1T2_Fd - Sphagnum fallax MG (SPAdes) (version 2) | ecosystem: Host-associated > Plants > Peat moss >... | reverse complement strand
ACATCCCATCACCAAGCATAGTTACACACAAGGATGCTACTCAATATATCCACACCCATAAATGAACACAAAAATTAAATTTTGGACAGATGTGAAAAAATAATGCCAAACATAATATTTCAAGACCAAGCGTTCGGTTGCAGGCCTTTGTTTGCTGATGGGTGTTCTTACATGAGCTCCATGAAATTAAGAAAAAGCTCTTGATGAGTTTGAGAGGGATGGTACAATTTCTGGGTTTTCAATTATGTTAAGTCTTCACAAATTTTTTAAAAACCCTAAAAAAAAAAGGGCTTTGTACACAGATGATAATTACCAACCCTAAATGTACACACACTTTTCCATTAATGCCTAAATAAAAGCTGGGCATTCAATTTTGAAACTCCTTTCTTGAAGCATAATGACCATAATGTTGTGTTGAAATGGTCATGGCCCATGGGGCCCCATAATTATGTGACACTAGTGAACTATACCTACATGTTCTGACCTTGTATCATGCAGAATTAAAATCACAGCAAGTCATATTAAAGAGGGGAATACAAAAATAGCTAGGTAGTTAGTTGCCTGGAGCATGTTAGCCCTGACCAGAGTTGTATCCTCCTAACTACCCATATTGGCTTTTTAACTCATCTGAACATACAGACATCTTGCTGCAAGTAGCCTACCTAGGGTTAGGGTTGACACTTGAGAGCCTGAAATTTTGTGAAGGTTTGTAGAATTTTGTGAAACTAGTAGAAACCTGCAGAGAGCTTGGGCAATTGTTGAACCAACAGCTACCAAGCACACCTTGATGGATGGATGAATGGATGGATGGATGGATGGGAGGTGGAGAGGGTTTGGGTTCCAGTTCCTGACTTAACCATGGTTGTTAGCTTATGAGTTGCTGTGTTTACTACCTACCTAGTAACAACCCATTTGCCCTAATTTATACTCCAACCATTCACATGCATCTACATAGGTACTTAGTACTTCAGGTGCATTCACACTTGGTGTTAGGGACTCTACTTTTGAGTCCACTAACACCATGCTAGCCATTTAGGACTTAACTTATTTATCTTGAAGCTTTTATATTAAGCTAACCTTTGCTTAACATTAAACTATTGCCCACTTGACGTTGGGTGCCACCTAGGATGCCATCTAGATTTTCATTTTAATACCAACTTAACATCAAGTGTGAATGCACCATTAGTAGCCACCTACTAGAATCCTCAACCTACATGATCTAATTTTTTACAATGTATAAGGTGAACAAGGTGAAATCACACATCAACTAAAATTGGGGTTCATCCACAACTGAGTCATACATAACAAGCTTCCAAGGGACGGTGGGCTGTTCAGAGTGGGATGGGTATTAGATATTGCCCCAAACCCTCATTGAGTATCAAGCTGGGTATCAAAGTTGGTAACCATGGTTTCAAAAAAATAAATTCAAATACTCAATATTCATATATGATCATGATTATCAAAAACTCGAATGCCCGGGTAAGCCAACACCCACACTAGTACCTTCACCTTTGTGAGTGAGGTCTCTTTAGTGACTTTACTTAACCTAGGAAAATGTTAAATTTTAGGACTCAAAAAAACCTTGATTCAATACTAAAGAAGCAAAATTTTAAAAAAGACTTGGGAATTTTACCATGGTAAGAGTGTGGGTGCCAATTCACCCAATGGGGGCAATGGGTTTCTTAAAAAGGGAGGTTTTTTTTTAACCATGGTACAAGTGTGGGTCAACTGTGAAGACACATAAATTGAATGAATGAATGAATCTTGTTCAACTACAGAACCAGGGATCTGATAGTGTACATCCCGTTCAGTTCAGTTCACTTGGCCCCTCTCCAAAGTATGTATTTTGTTCAGCAATTTTTTTGTGTACATATATTTTGGTATCCAAGGGATGGTGCTGAATAAATTTTTAACACAAATTCTTGAAGTCACTCATAATAACTCTATGGCTAATCTGACCGTCAAATGGACTCTCCAATATACATTTGTTCTTCTATAGCTGGAAATTTCAGTGTTCGTTTTTACGGCAAATTATTTGCCATTTTGCCATAACACAATTTGATTTTTGACTCATACAAAGGCTTTTTTTTTTGGTTTTAAAATTGCCAGATTTTGTTGTACTGGAGGTTCTAGTAGGTATCTAAAAAATAGCAGGACTCTTTAAAAAATGTCTAGTTTCATATCTTGTCTGTAGCCAAATATGGCTGAATCCTCTTGTGGATAATTGCCAATATGGCTACATCAAAAAAAAATTGAAAATTTTTTTTAAAAATCCCTGGCAGGAATGTTATAAAATTTGTGGATGATGGGTGTTGTGTGGAAGAGTAGTGCACTGGCTATTGAGGGGAGGGACAACAACTGCCCCCCTGGCTATTGTGAGTAGAGCCTTGAATAATGAACTGGCTATTGTGAGCGAGTAGAGAGCATTGAATAATGAACAATCACACAAGAGTATCTTTTGCCTGCATGTTCTGATCCAAAATTTATGTGTATTTTGTCATGAACAATTGATTAAACTTGTCAATTGGAGGTATAAGTTTGTCCAATTTCAGTGCATTTTGCAGCTTTCCAGAAAGAGACACAAACAAAATGAAATACCTTGTATCAACAAGCTCTGTCCAAGGCAAGGATATTGTGTTTAGATTCATTACAGAGTACACTAGCTTAAAGGGATTTTGGCCCCTACGTAATATGTCTATTTCTAGATAACCATTTTGGAAAGATGATGTATTTTGGCTTGTGTTGAAACTTGAGATTAGTTGCAGAGTCATAATAATATCTTGAAGGATTTTGGTTTCTTTTAGAGGATATTTGGAAGATTATATTTTTGTGTGGTGAAATATATTTGAGTTTTCATAATTCTTCTTTTGCCTTAAAATGATGAAACCTTGCCAACCATAAATTAACCAAAGCACCCAAAAAAAATCTTCTTTTGCCTTCAGATTAATTTTAATGTAAATGACAAGGCCATAGTCAAGCAGTGTTTTTTCTCTTTGTTTTGGGCGAAATTTCGCAAAATTTTGACCTGTAAAATATGATTTTGACCTACACAATGGATTTTCCATGAAAAAAATGGCCCAAATTCGCCAGATGTCCAAAAAAAAAAAAGGTTTCCAGAATGTCAGTTTTTTATGATAAGTTCCAGTAGGTAATTACGAAGAATATAGAAGGATCCTGTTTTTTTTCAACTTTCATATTTAGTCTATAGCCAAATCTGGCTAAATCATCTTATGGATGATCACCACTTCAGCTACATCAGAAAATTGAATTTTAAAAAATGAAAAAAATAAAAAATAAAAACAGAATCCTTCTATATTATTGGCTACCAAATGAACTTATCATAAAAATCTGGTGATTTGGAATTTTTTTTTCCTTCAAAATTTGGTGAATTTGGGCCTTTTTTTTCATGAAAATTATCTTATGTATAGGTTGAAATAATATTTTTTCCAGGTCAAAATTTCACTAAATTTTGCAAAAACAAAAAACACAGCTGCACAATATTGGTTCTAAAACCACTTTGAGGAGATCTCACAAGTAGGTGCTACTAGGTAGACTCAATCTGAAAGAAGTTTTGACAATTAACAATTGTCTATGAATTTGGGTGCTTCATTATTGGCATGCTGACATATACGGTAATGCCTTGGCAACATTAATAAACAATTGTTGAGTAATTAATCAAACTTTTAAAAATTCATCTCAACAAATAAAGTATTTTTGAAGATTCAATATTTTCCTTCACAAATTCCTTTTATTTGATTTTTTGGGAAAAATTTCAACATTTTAAAAATAATAATTCACATCAAAGCTGTCAAGGTAGTAGGGTATTAATGAGATTGCATGAAGAACTCCATAATAATGCATTGAAGATTAACCAATGTGTTAATTCTACTAGTATTTGGTTGTGATTTAGCCTTTACCGAGTGGAGGGTAGTTGTTTTGAAGAGGGTTATATAGAAGGTATATGCCAAAATAATTATATAGCACATACACATTTCTGTATTTTGTAATGCCAGTGGTTGTGATGGATTTGTTCAAATGGTCATGACTAATAATTTGACTAATATTTGCTTTTGGAAAATTAATTTTATTCATTATATTAATTACCTTCAAAAGAACTCTTACTATATGCTCTTTTAAACCATTAGGTTTTTTTTTGTTCCATTATGAAATTTTATTTTTGCATTTATTTTTGACATTAATAATTGATTTGTAAATTTTTGGATAGGATGTTAGAAATTTGATGTGTTCATGTTTGAAATGCCAATTGCACAAGTAATTCTCTTTCTTCACTTTGAAATGTCTTTGAAATGTGCCATACTTGTGTAAACATTTTTTTAACCCTACATTTACTCACTTATATCTGCGTGGAATGCATGGGGTAAATGATGGAATATTCACCTCTACCCTCACCTTGTGAACAGGGCCAGCTTCAACACATGTTTGTCAAATAATTAATCATTTAAATATATTTAAATATATTAAATCTTGTATAAATATTATCGGAAATTTTCAAAAAATTCCTATATTCATCACACACAAAACCTTTGAAAAAGGTAGAATTTTGAAACTTTCAATATTTTTACAAATAATATAATTAGTATTGAACCTACAAAGGTACTATGGCATTGCACTACATCAGGCTTAAGGCCAGCCACCTAGTATCTAAGCTCAAGCCACTCTAGTGGTTTGTCAAACTACTATACTTCAGATTGAAGGACACTTCTAGGGGGCAAGGAATGAAATATAATTATAATATCTTCATGTAAAAAGGATGTTGAACCATTGTTGGGACGGTACCCTTTTCTCACCATATGCCCATTTGGTAAGCCCAACAAGGATATATTAGTATACTCCACCTTAGGTATACCTTAGGTAGTGAAACATACCTTGACCTTTACCATAGTCTAGGGTAAAACAAGGGTGATTTCCTTGTAAAAACCATAGGTGGCTTTTGTTGAGAGTGTAGTCTTTGAAAACATATCCTATATATCCTAACCTTGAAGGTAGGCAAAATCATTAATACTCTTTTGTATGATTTTGTTTTACAACATCTTCATGTATCCATTTAAGGGTTTAGAATTTTTTTTCCTTTACTTAAGTCGCCATGAACATTTTCAACTATAAAAGGATGTAAAAATTCAGAAAGAGATACAACCCTTCTCTTGCTAGTTGCTAGCCAACACAATTTCACACACCACATTTGAATGATCAGCCATTGTGTTGTTCAATGCCTTTTTAACTCATGTTGTAGTAACTCAAACGCACTAAGGTTAGACAACCTAGGCCAAGCATATTTCTCCACTTTTTTCTAATAAAATAACAACGATCATAAGAAGATTTACCCAAAAAGCTAGAAATGTTCTCATATGAGGCGAATACTCTTGATTCTAATTTACATTGTTCTTGAGGCCATGGAATATATGTCTTCTCCCATCCATGTATTTTCTGATTCATGAGTAAAATGGGTTTGTTTCCCCATCCATGCTTGCAACCATACTCATGATATTGCCAGTATACTCCTAACCCAATGCTGAATATGAACTCTCAAGATTCACCCCAGATCTCATTAGCGCATGTCAGCCAGAGTCATGCTTGCTAGCATGATTCCCATTGCTATGGTTTTAGTTTCATTTCTTCACATAATGTTCTTTTGGGTGTGCAGATCCTCCATCCCTCTGTAGCTAGTCTTCATGTCTGCAGGCTTGCGCCTTTTTTGTTTGTCATCTTTGGCTCTTCACCTGGATTCGGACTAAACATCAAAATCCATTCTGGCTAACAAAAGAATTGGCCAGAGGCGCTTGGAAGCAAGTCTGTTGTTTCTCTTCTGTTTTGGAGACAAAGGAACAAATAATGTCAATTGAGACTGGTGGGATGCAACATAAGATACAGTTTTCTGATCAATGTGCTGCTTATTAATCCAGCTGCAATTCTTTGTGGATGTTTTGTTGGGTCCTTCTTCATTAAGAAATTCCCAGCTCTCGACACTCCAGAAACTTTTGCCATCATCATCATCTGTGTTTGCCTTCTAACTCCAAGCATGTCCCACCATGTCCACAGAATGCCGTTTTGAGAATCTTCTTCACTTATATCCAAGTTTGATGGAGTTTTCCTTTGATTCATTGAGTCTTGTGCAAATTGTGATTTAAGGAAATCATCATCATCATCATCATCTTCATGACCTTCAAACTCTTCCAGGCTTTGTGGAGGCAACTGTTGAAACTCTGCCTCATATCCTTCAAGAAATGTTCAGAACCCGTATGATAATCTGCATCCAGGACCTGTGAAATCTCTGGGAAGAAGTCATCTTCAGAAGTTCTATGAGGATTCATATGTGACTGGATCTATAGTAGCTGTTCTATTTGTTGATCCTTTGCCAGGGGTTTAGATGAGTCAGATTGATTGTCTTGCAGAGTTGTGTTCTTTGTATGATAAGCTGGGTTTTGCAACCAAGTGCTGCTGCCACTCATATTTTGTGAAGGCAACGATCTTGTCCAAGACTTGCACTGCCCACAAAACTTCTGGATCAGAAGAAGAAGCTGAACCAGAATCTTGTTGAGCATGGTCCAGCAGCCTGTCAGACCATGATGGTGGATCAATCATCTTCAAGCTTTTGCACATGCTTGATGTCAATCTGAGTGCTAAATTACTAGGATTTTGTCAACCCTCCGTGTCTGCTTGCGAAAAACCCCAAACATTAAACCCTGTACTCACCGGTATAATCTGCAAAGAATTGGAAACAACTTTCCTGTTTTGATCCTTGATCTGTGCTCTTTGGAAATTTTTGTGTGCAACTTACAAGCATTGCATCCTCTTGAGGCTCAGACAGGTCTGCAAATCACTCATGATTCCTGCAAATTTGTTGCTCACGGGTTTGGACTTAGTATGCAATGCTGTGTGTGTTCTAGAGAGCTGTACATTGGAATTAGTCTCTGTTCAGAATTCTCTCTAGCTTGAACCATCAGCAGAGGTGCCTACAACAGATTAAAAGAAAGGTGGAGGAATCTCCACACATCAGAACTCTTTGCAAAGCAGTTAGTGATCATCACCAAAAACCCAAAAGAAAATCTGCAAAACTCTGTTCTCAAAGCCTGGGCCGGAGTTAAAAGAAAAGGGGTCTTGACCCTTGCAGCAATCAATATTAATCCAGCTTCCAAAGAAATTTGCCAAGAGATAGAGAGGAAATGGAAGAAGAACATGAAGAACAAGATTCACAAGAAAGAAAGAGTTCTGAATTCTCAGAATCCTCATGTGGGTGTTGTCGAGAAAAATCACGAGCAGCAAGAGGACCTTCATCAAGAGGTTTTGGGAAAGTTTCCAGGGACTCTCACCACCAACAGCAGCAGCAAGAAGTAAATGTTGGAACCCTAAACCCATCACCCAAAAGCTTCAAGAACAGCTAGTTAGAACTTGGTGCAATGTACACAAGAATCTGATTGTCACTTAGGTTTAGGGTTTAGAGTGTCATTGCCCCCATCACACACATTTTGATGGGCAAAGAAAGGCAAAATACAAATACAAATACAAATACAAATTGTCAGTCAAATGGAAGGCAACAATTTTTTAAAAGAAAAAAGAAAAAGAATTGCCTGTTAATTTTTTTATTGAATGCTTCTCACATGAAACACAAGGGGGGGAAAAAAATGCTTGTCACTTGAAATTTGCAATATTAAAAAAATTGATAAAAAAGGATACAATTGTACATATAATAAAGAAGGCTGAAATTTCAAATCCCAAGTCAGAAGAGTCTGGCCTTACCCTAATTCTGGCCTTTACCCTAATCTTCCTTAGGGTCAAATGCATGTGACCCTAAACCCTAAACCCATGGACATAGAACTTGGGTGTGATTGTGACCCAAGTCTGACCAATGGGTATTCCTCATGACCCTCGGCCATGAGCAATTAGGGTAATTGGTCAGACCAGGGGTGCTCATGGCCAAAGCCAAGTGAATGGCCATTGGCCAGACTTGGGTCATGACCACACCCGAGTGAATGGTCATTGGTCAGACCTAGCTCATGGCCACAACTGAGTGAATGGCCATTGGTGAGACTGGGTCTGACCAAAACTGACCAGAATTTTATTTTAGTGTGAATAGTGTTTTTTTATAGTGACTTTCCTGCCAAGTGAGATTTTTTGGTCTTGGGATAGTAAACTTTAAGGTTTGTAACATTATGCCATGTGTGAATGGAATAATACCTTATGCTTTCTCAAAGATAACCCATCTTCATTTATTCCTTTTCACACAATGACTTTCATTTTTATATGTATTTCTTTTAACTCTTTTTTAAACTCTTGGAATCACATGAATCTACAATTTAATTCAAACTATAAAAGTTTAAAGTTTTTTTCTCAAAACATTTCAAACAAAATATCACAGTTTTGGATTTTGAGATTAAACTTTTTTTTCATTATTTTGTTACATTTGAAGTTAAAAGAGGTATTGTAAATCATTAGTTGGTGTACCCATAGCTTTTTAAATCACTCAAAACGAACTTACAATGAAAAAGATATTGACGTGTTCCTAAGTTCCTTGTTAGACTCAAAAGAGTCTAACTATGTTAATAAAAGTGGAAGTAGTTGGAATTTGGTACCGTTCCCAGCTTCCAGCACTAAAGGGGGTAAGAGGGGCATGCTGAAAGCTCCGGGATTAGACTAGGAAGAGGGACAAGCTGCTTAGTTATTCGGTCTTGCATCCAAAACCAACCAACAAGTTGGTTAGAACTCATTTTGCACCCTTTTGGTGTTGGGACAAGCCACGGGCGACCTTGGACTCACTTGACTCACCACGGCCCGGACTCGGGGGAAGCCACCACCTTCCCCCATATAGTATTCTCTGGGTTACTCCGTGGCACCCACATCCAAATGGCTTTTATTTCCGGGATTCCCAAGGAGGAGTCTCGAAATTGTCCTGGTTTGGACTCCTGGGACTTTGGGAACTCATAATTCCCAGCTCAGACCTCAGATTGTGATGAGGTCTAAAAAGAACTTGTAGCTCTCCTCAAGAGCTTTCTAATGGTGTGTCGCACTCCATCTGCACACACTGGGATTGGGTCGATTCTCGACTTTTTGTGGCCAGGAGTCAAACTGCCAGTTTGATTCTCGACCCTTCTTTTACCCATAACTTGTGCTACAGATGTCCAAATGGCTCATGCAAAACCATTTTCGACATTTACATTTCAAGGCCTTTCCAACGGTATAAAGAATACCTCAAGGCGAGGTGTTTTGCGCTTTGCTGTTGAGCTCTGAAGTTGCGAGAGTCCCGGAGGACCCCCAATTCCCACTTTTGGGAGTGTGAGTCTCATCCTCACACTTGCTTCAAAGTGGGGTTGTGACACATATGGAGTTTCAAACTAGAGAGGTTTTTAATTTTTTTTCAAACCAATTTCAAACAGAATATCACAATTTTGGAATTTGAGATTAAATTTTTTTCTCACTCTTTTGTTACATTTGGAATTTAAACAAGTTTTGTAAATCATTGGTTGGTGCACCCATAATTTTTAAATCATTTAAAAAAAACTTAAAAGGAAAAAGATATAGGGCTTCAAACTAGAGAGGTTTAAAAAAAAATTCTTCAAAACATTTGAAACAAAATATCAACTAGAGTGCAACTATAATTTTTATCCCATGTTATTTGTCATAGTTTCCAAGTTTGTAAACTACAAAATGAAGTTGGTGCACCAAGTGTTTTCAAAAGGTGAAGTTTACTTATCTACTTTAAGCCTAAATAACACTATGGTAAATAGGTGTATATAAATAGGTAGGTTTAATAGGTAAATACCTACTTATTTATTTATAGGTGAACCTACACCTTAGCCTACACATATTTTTGGTAGGGACACGTGTCAACAAACTATTGCTTAGATTTTTTGCCTAAACATAACTTTGAATAGGACAATTCATGAAGTTGGAAAATAGTTGAAAGTTCAATGAGTTTCATCCAAAAGTTGAAAATGTTCCATTGACTAAAATGGTTTGTCACTTTCAACAAAAATCTTGTCACCTCAATGTTGATTGAAAAATTGACACATGTAAGTAGGCTTCAATTGTGTTGTGGGGGTTTGATTCAACATTGTCAACTATTTTGGTAGGCAATTGAAAATGTCATTTTGAATTGAAAAAAACATTTTATAGTTGGAAATGACACTTTCAACTTTAAAAGATAGTTCAAACATAATCGAAACCATATTCGAAAACCCTAGTGTTTCTCCCAATGGACCTCCTTTAAAAGTGGGAGGTTTCCCAAGTTTGGCCTTTTCTACCATTAAACCATGCACCTCTTTCAAAATGTTTGGTCAATAACCATTTGGAAAAGTATGTGACAATGCAAATGCCAATTTTACATTGCCATTTCAACCCATCCTTAATCCATTTTTTGACCTTTTAAACCATATTAGGTGGACAAGGGGATGTAGGTGGTTGAATGGTTTGGTCGGTTTCAAACTCTAGACTTAAACCAAAAATTACAAAAAAAAATTCTTTAAAATTTAATAAAAACTCCTAACCCTAACCCTAAAACCTTAGACATAAAAAGATCAAACAATAGATGCAACTATTACAAAACATAAGATCACAAAATCAAATGCAATTATTGCAAACTTTAACTTCTTTCAGGTATTGCAATAAAAAAATTTATTAAAAAAAATCCTACACCTTCCATCATTTGATGGAAGGTGTAATTATAATTAAACCTAAAACTTTTTGTATAATTTGTCTTATGTGCATTTAGTTTAATGTATGTAAATTCTAAAACAATTTAACCCACCACTTCTTCGTTGAAATTCCCAATTTGTATTTGGAGTGATCTCATCATTTGAATTACAAAAAATCAACATTGCCAACTTTAAGCCACATCAATTGTTTGATTCATCAACTCCTAGTTCTGATGGAACAACATTTTGTTCCCTAAATCTTAATTGTGATGGAGTAACATTTTGTCCCCCAATTGTCAATTTTGATGAAAAAATATTTTAGAACTTTTAGATCACCACTAAGTTTTTTGAATCTCCTTCCTTTAGCCATTACAACCTTAAGCATTTAAAAAAACCACATGATCATTGTCATTTTCTTGGGGAAGAACAATCAATTTCACAAAAAAATGCAACAATAGGAATTTTTTTTGGAAATGGTATATCTTTTTGCAAATTCCGTATTTTTTGAAGACCCTTAAACCCACATGCATCATCCTCTTCTTAGTTGTGAGGAGTAGTGAGGACAACAACAATAACAAAACTGCGTGTTGTCGTCTTCTTAGTTATAAGGAGTTGTGCGGACAACATCAAGAATAAAACCAAGAAAAGTGAGAAGGTATGAACACAACAAGAATAAGAAGAAGACTAGGAAGATGATGATGCGTGCATCATATTTTCCTAGCTTTGAAGAGGTGTGAACAAGAAGAAGACCAAGAAGATGATGATGTGAATATCATTGTCTTCTTGGCTATGAAAAACTATGAGGAGTTGTGAGCATAATATAAAGAAGAAGACCATGAAGACGATGACACACATGTCATCATCTTCTTGGTTGTGACAAGCTGTGAGCATAACAACAAGAATTAAGAAGAGTTATGAAGATAACATTGAGAAAAATTAGACTACGAAGATGATGACAACAATGCATTCATTGTCATCTTCTCGGTTGTGAAAAGAGAACAACTTCACCAAAAAAAACACAAAGAGCAATTAAAGGGCTCACCTTTTAACGTTGTTGTTTGTAATTGTTCCAACATTCTCCATAATTGTTTCAATGTTCCAAAGCTCCAATGTTTTCCATAGCTCGTACACAACTACAAAGGTCTTTTGAATTCCAAAGCTCCATACTTGTAATGGATTTAGAAAATGAAGTTAGGGTTTATAGTGGCTAATATGATTTAGGTAGAAAGTAGGTAGGTAGGAATGAATAGGTATCTATGAAAAAAAATGTTGGAGTGAAGGGGGCTTACAAAATGCTGGGCAAGGAGGAGGAAAATAAAAATTGCCTACTTGGATGGGTTTTGGTTCATCCCACAATGACCTCATCTTGAATTGGTGCATTGGTGGCTACTAGTTCACTTTGGCCCCACAATTATGAATGTTTTTTTTCCCTACCGCAGATTCAACATAATTCCCACACAATTCCCATGCAACCTCAACACATAACTACTTGAATTGCCATTGACCACTCTTGAACTCTTTAGGAGTTTTCATCATTTCTTTCAATGTGACCTTTAAGTCTACTATTACTTCTATTCGCTTTCCTTTAAAGTGTATGTCATAGTGGAAAGAAAACATGTCTCCAAAGGCAAGGTAATTAAAAATAACCAAACATTCTTCTCTTGTTGTCCTTCTAATGTTCTAAGAATTGTCAAACTATCCTCTTCCTTCTCAAAAACCACACATCTTCTGCAAACATAAGGAAAAGAATATTTAACTTCATCCCCCAAAACATATTTGCATTGCCATTCATATATTATGAATCCTCAAGCTCTATGACGAACGTCCTCCCAAAACCTAGCATAGCAACATCTTGATAACTATTCAAACTTATTTAGAAATCAACGTATCAAACACAACACCAATGCCAAGCATAGTTAAAGCACCCAATCACCATTATAATGCCATTGCACATAACCTGCAAGAAACAAATCACATCAAAACAAAACAAACTATCCACGAAAACACCTCCTCCTTTCACCATCAACTACTGCACATTTGTCATCTTCTGCTTTTGACAATTGATAGCACTATTACTTCCATTTAGGGTTTCATCAACCCTAATTCTGGGTCACACCAGGTCTCATTCTTCCCCAAAAAAGAAAACTCCAATACCCAAAATCTAACCCCAGTTGCAGTTTGGTTCTCACTACCCAGGACTGGAACCAGAGCAATTAGCTGCTGATTTAACCTCGAATAAACCCTAATTCTAATCGGGGTTTTTCTTTTCCTTCCAAAAGATGTATCTTGGTTCCAGTTCTGATTCCACACATACAAATGGATCCCCGAACCCATTTCTGGGTCTTTCTATAGACAAATCTAGGTCCATTTTCCCCCAAAATCAGACTCGGTTCCAGTTTGGTTCTTACCAACTAGAATGGAACAGTTCTTACTTCTTACCCACCAAAGTGGGTATCAACCCAACAGTGGTATATGCCTGGTATTGATAACCTGATACACACCTGATATTCAGGTATGGTTCTTGAGACCAATAGACCAGAGACTAGGCCTGGACACCAGGTGTATTATTGCCAGACCAACACTGGTTTGGTTACCAGCCACCAGGGATGAACAAGTAGAACCAAGATTCTTCTGTGCAAAGGAATAGGATAAAAATTTATTTAATAATAATAATAATAATAATAATAATAATAATTTCTAAAAAAATTAAATTTATTTATTTATTTATTTATTTGCAATAATTGGGTTTATCCATATTTGTCCATGATGCTCCTCCTCTCCTCCTCACTGGCTTTACTTTCAATTCTCTCTGCCACATTCCAAACAACTTTGGCCATCACATGCAAGTGCACCACATGGTAGTAAGCAAAGCAAGAAAGCATTGCAGGCCTAGTTCTGCCATTCCTCACAACCCTTGCCTGCCTGCCTCCCTGCCTGCTTGTCAGCTTCCTCTTGCTGGGCCTAACTTTTTCTACCATGCAACACCCATGTCCCTCCCCTCACTCCCCCAATCTTTATTAGTTTTCCCAAAGTAAAAACCAAATCTGTCACCAAACCCATGCCCTTATCAAAGCTCTCACATGCTCCCTTTGTGATCATGCCAGGTTTTTTTAAAATATTTTTTTATGCAAATAATTTTCTAAAACAAATAATTTTCTAAAGCAAATTTAGAAATTTGTGATGTAGGTGAATTGGTGATCATCCATTATATGGTTTAGCCAAATTTGGCTATGAAAAAAGAGATGAAAGTAAATAACTTTAAGATTCCTTCACATTTTTGGCTACATGCTAGAACCCAATAGGGAAAATGTGGCAATTATACACACATATAAATAAGAAACTGTAGAAGTTGGGTGACTAGAAAACCAAAAAAAATTGAATATTTTTAGGCTTTTGAAAAAACATTTAGCCAACTCGCTAAATTTAGCCAGAAAAAAAAGGGCTGGATCATGCACAAAGTGTGGGGCTAAACTTTGCATGCTTTCACCTTTATGATTGGACACAAATGTACTTCTTGTGATGAACTTTCCATACCCAAATACGCACACCCATCCATCCATCCATCCATCCATCTGCTCCTATATTCATCCATGCACTTTCATTTCCCTTCCCTTTGAGAAAGTGGGTGTGACACCCATGACACATTCCCCCAGAAAAATGCTCTGTTTTTGTTAATTAACTTCTGTTACTACACCTGACTTATGACATCATTCTAAAATCTTCCCAATAGAAGAAGAAGCTCATCCTTTTGTTCCCAATCATCTCTTCCAAGGCTCTGAGTTTTATGCTGCCTTAAACCCTAAACCCTACAATAGAGATTCTCTCACACTTTGCTACATTTTGCTACATTTTATTTGCCTAAAGATGTAATGGTCCTGGGCTGTTAATATGGCTAATCTAAGTAGCTTGTTGCACATTTGAATTTTAATAGTTAATAAGTACTCTCTGCCCTTATTGCAAATATTTGATGATATATGATCCGTAAAGTCAGGCGATTAGGGGACGAGAACGGCCAGTTTCAGCATAATAGGGCATGAAACGCATAACTGGGAATGAAAATTTTACAAAAGGAAAATTGGGACCCAAACTAGTTTTTCCACCAATTTTGGTGGTAAACTGGGTTTCATCCTGTCTTTCCTTTTTCATGAGCCCCTCCACTGTGCGACATATATCTTCACTGTTCCTACCGTTACAACTACTATAATTACTCTCGAACCTTGTGCATTAAATGCTGAGTTAGTTCCAGCATTTCATACCCAGATTTAATAAAATTTCCTTGCTTTGCGGATACCACTGAAAGAGGGGGTTGAAAGCAGAGGAGATAGGGGGTGAAACAGAGGGTGACTTTACAGATGATAACTTTATTATTATTATTATTATTATTATTATTATTGTCAAACCTATCTTACAATAACTTCTACTGTAGAACATGCTGAAGAATTGTTAAGGCAGAATTGCAGGTAATGGTGGGCATGGGCAGATGTTTTTTTTTGGCAAGACTCCAAAAAGTCATCTGGAACAGGATGATGATTGGAATTGTTTTGTAGATGAAGTCTGAGATCACTGAAGTGTCTGTTGATAACTATACAATAGCCATACAATAGCCGATTATTGTAACACATGATCAGATTCACCACTGAAGTGTTGAATAATTAGTATAGTTTATTAAAATGCATTTTGGCATATAATTTTTTTTTTTGGGTGAAAATTTTGGCTTATTATTTATGTGCATCTTTCTCACAATTTTTTTCAGGGAAACTACTTCTCTCAAGCAAAAGTAGGCCCAATGTGCTTGCATTCTTTGTTATGCTCCCTAGCCATCATCTCAAATAGATGACACATGCTAACCCCCTCCTCCCATTGCACCATGGATGCGTGCACTCATGTAGGTGCACATTTTTCTTTAAATCAAAGCACTCTCTCTAGTTATGCCATTTGCTTTTGGTTCCAAGCTCAAATTTGCATATTGAAAGGCGTCAAGATGGTTGCAATGCTTTTAGTTTTTGCAATTGTAGGAGCTTAAAAATTTGACATTTTGAGCCATCAATTTCTTCAAAAATTGATCATTTTAAAGTAATTTGATTAGTGCCAAATCCATTCAAGTACTATGGTATCATTGAAGTTCTTGGCAAAACAACAATATAGACATTATTAGACCACAACATTCTCATAAACTATACAAAGGAATTGTTTAATATTTTCCATCCGTTATCAAGCCTATACTATTCCTTAAAAATTGGATTGATTTAAGTTCAAGACTAAACACTAAAATCAAAATTGCCTAGTGAATATGGGTAGGAACTTTTTGAATTAAGCCACAAAGGTCATTGCATTATCAAATCAAATTGAGCACCAAATGGGAGATTTTTCCCTCTAGCCTACCTTACTTTAGACCAAATTTGAACTTCAACTTTGCTACTATTGTATATGTATAGATAAAGGTTATAATATTGATATTAAAGATACACACAAGCATAAAGGACCATTGGAATAGGCTTGTGCCTAAGTGTGAAGAAACGACCTTTTGGCTATTGATACTTGTGAGAATTGGTGGGTTAGATTGTTTCAAGAATAATTTTGAATGAACTAGCAATTTAATTTTGCAATATGCTTTCCTAGGTTTGTGAGAATTCAAGAAGACTAAATAACAATGGTTGAAAGGAGATGTTATTTTCAATCTTTGCATCTCTTTTGCACGTGACATTTTACATTTTATTGAATTTTATTTATGAAAATATTCAAAATTTAATCATTCTTCAATTCCAGGTCTAAACATTTCAAAATCACCCCCTAGGAGTCAGGAATTATAGGAACTATATTGGCTATTGCTATAGCTGTAATGTTTTTTTTGGAGGCAAAATTTTACTATTTTTTGATGAATAATTTGAGAAAATTTTGATTTAAAAAATTCTAGTGTGCATTTAACTAATTTTTCTAAGTTTTTGTCAAAATTTCCCATTATTTCTATATTAAAAAATGTAAAAAAAAAACATCTTTTCATTAGGCCACTCTGATCATAGATTTTATTCCCAACAGCAGCTTTCCATTTTGTTTGATCTAGCTAGCTATGCTCAGAGTCACCTCATAACTCTACTAGTCAAGCATTGACCAAATGGGAAGTTGCTCCACCCATGGGTCAAATTACACGAATCATCATAAGATGACATCTGTCATTTCTTCCAATTAAAAATTCTTTAGAAAGTTTGCTACAAATGAATTGTTCCCAAAGTTCCCAACATTCATTACTTACATATTTTTGAACCTGTTGAGGCTCTCCGATGGAAAGTGCCAATGAATGTCGCAAGAAACAAGGCCCCATTTCAATGGCTTTCCATTAGGCTGATGCAATCAAAACATGTGTATGTTGTGATCACATCGGCGCAATGAAAAGAAAGAGACTCTTAGTCCTTCCATGATGTTCAAAGGTAGTACAATTTTGTAATCGTTAGTCTATTTCTTCCTAGATGTTAATGAAGAACTCCAAGTCTTCTTATACCATGTCTTCATCATTCATTTCACAAGTTTTTGGGACCGATTGAGCAAAAATTATTGGAATTAGAGTGATTTTAATACCTGAAAATTAAAAATGTCAATTATTGAATGGTGAAAGCCAATACCAAAATGGTGTAAACAAAATGTAAATGAATTATTGTACATAACATAAAATTTCTCCTCCTATTTGAAAACCAAGTGATCCAAGACTTGAGCAATCAGGTGACTGACTTCTTTGGGTTTTGAAACAAGGTATTAAAAAGGGTATCAGAAAG
>Ga0209208_10005628_pt1 | contig 17414 bp, 19 predicted proteins | sample S1TSphfallax_3_FD_187694 | JGI IMG/M metagenome (GOLD analysis project Ga0209208, IMG submission 187694) | Host-associated microbial communities from peat moss isolated from Minnesota, USA - S1T2_Fd - Sphagnum fallax MG (SPAdes) (version 2) | ecosystem: Host-associated > Plants > Peat moss >... | reverse complement strand
GACAAAGTTGATCACAACCCTTCTTTCCTTACTTCTGCTATTGTAGTAGTTTCATTCGAGCTTTTTCTGAGGGGAGTTAGGGTTTAGGGCTTGGACCTCTGATTAGCATTGAGGAAAAATGGAGAACGGGTTTTCTGCTGCTGCTGCTGCTGCTTCTGCTTCTCTAGTGGTACCCTTTAAGAGTTCTCTGTTGTCGGGAATTTGATCTATTTCTAGTTCTGCTCTGGATACTAGTTTATTTTCCTAGGAGCAGGAGGAGGAGGAGCGCACATCCTACATCCTGATCCATCTTACAGAAAAAACAGATTTTGATAGTTTTGTTGAAATTTTTGCAGATTGAGGTGCTTTTGTTGCCACTCAAAAACTCTCTGAGCCAGATGGATGATGCTAATTACGATGTCGGGGTTGTTTCGCTCATTGCTAATTGCATTCACCTCTCTAGTCGGCCAGGTATGCTCCACACTAATCTTGTTTCCATCTTGCTAACTACTACTACGACTACTACTACTAATACTACTATTCACTGATCCTGGAGGTGTCATCTCCTGGAAAGCTCCACTAACTAAAACACCATCTCTCAAATCTGTGGTTAATTTGGGCATAATTTTTTTTCCTTCACAGCTAGAAGCAGCTAAACCCTAAACCCTAAACATTTGTGTCCCAAAATGCCACTGCAATGTGCCAAGTGAGAGAGATGAATACAATCCCAGCTACATTTGAATTGGGTGGTGTTGTGGATGGTGCCTATGTGTATTTGAACCATTTCAGAGTCACAAGGAGTTCATCTCCGAGATAACTTCCGCAAAGGTGGAGGCTACAATTATTTGGTACAGTTAGCTGTACAGCTTGCAGGAGGGAATGATTCAGCAGCAGATGAGGAGGATGAGGGTGCAGAGGCTCTTGCACAAGATTTTTCATTTGTGAATGGAGGAGTTCAGGGGAGAGATTGCACCAAGGAGGCTGGATTGCGCCAAGGAGGCTGCCAACAATGATCTGAGTGGTGAGTTGAGTGATCGACCTCTTCTGCCGTCATTGATTCGCCTTTTGGACATCCTTGTGGATTTGGCTCAAATGGGTGACCGGGCAGCACGACCACCGATGATGACAACAAGAAGTTTATCAGGAATCGGAGCTCGATCTGGGAGGTTGATGACAACAACTTCAAATCGATCTTGTTCTCGGGCTGTCTTTGAAGGCATTGGGTCATCATCCACCACAACTAGTTTGGAAGCAATGGAACAACAACAGCAGAAACAGGAGCTGCTGGAGGGGAAAGTTCATGATATAGAGGCTGTACAGGTTCTACATGATGTATTTCTGAAGAGCAAAAACTGTGTTTTACAGCTCGATATATTGGACCGCTTGCTTCGATTGTTTGCAAGCCATGTGGACAATTATGCAGTGGTTCAGGAGTTGCGCACGATCCCACTCTTTCTCCAGAACATGGGTCACTACCCGTTTGTGCTTCAAGAGCGGTTGCTGAAGATCTTAGAGTATGCAGTAACAGTTGTGAACTGTGTTCCAGAACAAGAACTTCTTTCCCTCTGCTATTTACTTCAACAGCCATATGCGTCACCATTACGTGGCACTGTGTTGTCGTTTTTTGAAAAGCTCCTGTCTTTCAATCGACAATATAAGAAGGTCTTTCGGGAAGTTGGGGTACTTGATTTGCTCCTTGATGACTTGAAGCGCTGTGAACTTCCAGGCGCCTTGACTCTTCTTCTACAGCCACAAGAAGATTTGGCTACCCAAGATGCAGCTGCAGCAGAAGAACAACAACAACAAGACTTAGTTTCTTTGCCAGGCGAACTTCATATCTTTGATGATACTGCCACTGTTGGTCTAGCATGGGACTGTCTCCTTCACCTCCTCAGAAAGATGGAAGGGAATCAGGCAGTATTCCGAAAGGCCAATGGTGTTGGTGCAATTCTACCACTTCTGGCTTCTTCAATACATCGTGTGAGAGTCCTACGAGTTCTCTCATGTCTGATTTGTGAAGACTCAAATCAGGTGTGAGATCCATGATCCATGTGTCTGTCTGTCTCCTTTCTCTCTGTCTTTTTTCTGTCTTGGTAGAAATTTGTGCAATGATGAAAACTCCCATGGATCCTTTTGAGCTCTAACCCTAAAGACAAATTTCGGTGATGGGTGATTTCATTCAGATGCACAGCAGTGAGTTGAAGGAGCTCATCAAAATTGTCCAGACAGGAAAAGTCACAAGTCCTGTTGGAAATTTTTGGTATATTGATGTAGAAGCAAAGGAGGACATTCTTTGGGCAATTTGGCGAATCCTTGGTGCCAATCCTGCAGCTAAAAATGTGTTTGGGGAAGGGAATGGGTTTGAGCTTCCACTTGCAGTCTTGGAAAGTATGCAAACCCATGATCATCATCATTCGGAAGTACTAGTACTAGGTTCAGGTTTCTCCTCCTCCTCCTCCTTGTCAGACAGGAGGAATGAGGAGGAAGGTATGGTGGTGACCACAAGGACCCCTGTTGAGTTGTGCATGCAGCTGTTGGATGCTTTGCTCCATGTTGTCACAATTGGAGTGTCTGATAATCCGATCAATCGCAACAGGCTGCATCAGTGCATTTCCTCACAAAGCTTCAAGCACCTGGTGCTAAATTTTTCTGGGCTCATTTGTGTGGAATTTGAGGAGAAGATCACAGAGCTGTTATTTGATGTTGCACTTGAACATGTCCATTCACCATCCCAGAACACACCAGCTCTTCCTGCTTTAGTGGAGGAGCAAGAAGGGATTGTGGGAGGACGAGGATCATCAAGTTTCAGAATTCCGGGTATCGATGGTAAATTTTCCATGAACTATGCACACAACAGCAGCAGCACCCCCACTCGAGAGGATGAAGTCTTCAATCCTGCTGCAATTCTACTTCTCTTTCACTGCTTTATACTCTTCTCAGTGAAACTTCAACTACGTATTCTTTTTCATGTTCAGACACTTGTTCGCAGCAGCCCACGGAATCAAGATGCCCTGACTGCTGCTGGTAAGTAAAAAAACAGAATTGTGCATTCAGTATGGACCGAAACTACTACTCCTCCTCACAAACTGAGACTCCTAGCTTTACTAGTGGTGCAATGCATGAAACACTGGCGCCCCTGTGGATGTTTGATGATGGACACACACATGTAAGAAATGATGTTTTGAGTTGATGGGTGGTGGTTTCAGGCTGTGTCAGTGTGCTACTGGAAGCAGTGAACTTGATGTTACGCACACCATCAATACTTCTGACATATGCTTTAGAAATCATAGAAGTGCTTGGAGCATTCAGGTATGTTCAGAAGACAACTCTACTCTTACCATCACCCTGAAAATCAAATGTTTTTCATAATCACCCACTACTCTTTTTTCTCTTACCTTCTTTCCCATCTTCCTAGCAAAGGTTGGGGGGAAAAAAAACCAGTAGTTGATGCTGCATTTTCCCTGTTGCCAATCTATGTGCTTCAGCAATCTAGAGAATTTGTCACACAATTTGGTCTTATGTTTGTAATGTTTTGTCATGTGGGTTTTGTTCTTCAATTTTTTTGTACAGACTTTCACCAACTGAGATGAGAACACTCGCACAATATATCTGGACGAACCAAGATGGTTCTGCTCGACAAACAGGTCAACGACTTCTTGAAATGGTAGAGCATATGAGTCAATCTGTGGCATTAACAAACGAGTGTGTCTCTTTTTCTCCATTTATGGATTTCCAAATGTCACGTTTGGGGTATGCGTGCATACGAACACCATTGGGCGATAGGAGCTGGCCACCTGCTGCTGGATACTCATTCGCATGTTGGGCTCGATTTGAAAATGTCAGTTCACAGACTGCAACTAAGTCATCATCATCAGCAGGAGGTTCAGAATCAGCAAATAATTCCAAGGGACTTTTGCGAACAAGGTCATGTGCGGCAGGATCTGTTCTACGCATTTTCACTGTTGGAACTACAGAGGAAAAGAGGCAGGATCTGTTCTACGCATTTTCACTGTTGGAACTACAGAGGAAAAGATCAGTGTTTGCGCTGAACTGTTTTTGGATGACACAGGCTTTTTATCTTTAGCCACTAGCCCAACATCATATATCTGCTTCAAAGGTGTTCGAATAGAACAGGGCATTTGGTATCACCTTGCCATAGTGCACAACAAACCAAATGCACTAGCTGGGCTTTTTCAGTCTAGTGTTGCATCTCTATATGTGAATGGAAGCTTGCGACAGACTGGAAAACTTGGGTACTCTTTGCCACCTGTTGGAAAGTCACTCCAGGTTATAACTCAAACTGTTGTCTCCATATTGAATTTCAGAACTAACTGATGAAATCTATCTATCTCTGCATATCAATTCTAGAGTTGGCAATGGAAGTTACAAGTTACAACCACTCATCAACTCATTGGTGATCTTTTTCTTATTTTTTGGTGGGGGGACAACAGGTGACAATTGGGACTCCACCATCATTATCAGAAGTATGTCCAATGACATGGCAGCTTGGATCTTGCTACTTATTTGATGAAGTGCTTTCAGCACAAGCGGTTTTCTTCATGTATGTATTGGGGCGAGGCTACCGAGGGCTTTTCCAGGATACGGACATGTTGCAATACATACCTTATGAGGCATGTGGTGGTGGGAACTTGATGATACTTGAAAGTCTGGACACTGAGCTCCTGGCAACACTCAAGGCTGAAGGTTTGAGTCGGACAGACTCTGGCATCACACTGTCGGCAGGGAGTGGTGTCATTTGGGATCTTGAAAAGCTCACCCGCTTTTGGGCACAGCTTTGTGGTCGACATCTTATTTTTGCACTTGATGGCTTGCACTTTGATGGTGTTATTCCATCTGCTGTTGTCTCAATGGTCAATTTGGTTGACCCAATGTCCGCAGCAGCTTCCCTTCTTGGTGGTAAATATTGCTTCACTGATTCTTTATTTCTGTTTTTTATAACGAGTCATGCTTGCTTTCCAGAAGCCGTGGCAAAACTGTTACTAAAATTGTGCCATTGTTTCTTGGTTGTGTTCTGCTTAGGATTGCCACGCTTTGCTCGGATATATGGAGACATCCACATTTGCACTCCATGTTCAATTGCTGACAGTATGAGGAAAGTAGGTGGTGTATCAGTTGTCCTGGCTATGTTAGAGGCTGCAGACACGAGTGAGATGCTACACCTGGCTCTCTCAGTACTAGTCTGTATGCTCCAATCAAATCCCCGTAATGTGCGAGATATGCAGGCATGCCGAGGTTACCATTTGCTTGCACTTTTCCTTCACCGACGAATGGCGGTCTTCGACATGGATGATCTTGACCTCTTGTTTCAGATTGCCTCTTGTGAAGCATCATTTGTTCAGAAACCAGTCACCCATAACCCCACCACCACACACATTCAAGACAATAGTGCAAAGAGTAAGCATTTGTCAAGCAAAAGCTTGGGTATTGATAGTGCACTCAACTTGTTTGGTTTCTCATCACCCCAAACCCTCGATGACCAATCTTCCAATTATGGCTCTGCATTTGACTATGCTGAAGGTTTTGCACTTGACAGTACTATTGGTGGTGGATCAGATGTCAGCAAGGGCATAGGTGACTTAAGTGTTGAAGATGTCAATTGCATTGTGCTTGCAAACCCGGAAATGATGGAACATGTTTTGCTCGATTGGACATTATGGGTGACTGCACCCATAGGCATCCAGTTGGGTTTACTGGGCTTTATTGAGCGTTTAGTATCCATGCATAGGTACCGATCTCATAACCTGACTGTTCTTCGCAAGCTCAACCTCGTTCAGCATTTATTGGTCACTTTGCAACGTGGTGATGTTGCAAACCCAGTACTTGAAAAGCTGGTGGTCCTTTTGGGAATTATTTTGGAAGATGGGTTTTTGCCTTCCGAGCTGAAATATGTGGCAGATTTTGTGGTGATGACTTTTGATCCCCCACATGTGCCGCGGGGTGTGTCTCACATTACCCGTGAGTCAATGGGTACCCAGGTTGCTCTCTCAATCCTCTCTCATCTCTCTATTGTAGTACCATAGTATTTTATGTGAAATTTGTTTTAACAAGGTAGCGATTTGTGTATGGAATTTTTATTTTTATTTTTCCCCTTCTTTGATCATGTTGGTTTCAAACAGAAACTCGGGCCTTAATTCTGCGTATGTGATTTTATTTTTATTTTTTTTAAAGGTGATTGTGAGGAACATGCTACTGGAGATGCTCATTGATTTGCAAATGACAATTCGGGCGGATGATGTGCTGGATACATGGCATAAGATTGTGTCATCAAAGTTGATCACATTTCTATTGGACGAGGCTGTTCATCCAACTAGTATGCGCTGGGTAATGACATTGCTTGGCGTCTGCCTTGCACCATCACCCACTTTTGCTGCTCGTTTTAAGAGTTCCGGTGGATTCCAAGCTTTGGCCCATGTACTCCCTAGCTTCTACGACTGCCCAGAAATCTATTATGTTCTTTTCAGTATCATTTTTGGCCGACCGGTGTATCCCCGCCAGCCAGAGGTATCATTAGCCCTTTGTCCTAAACCCTAAACCTTAAACCCACCAACTGTGAACCCATTTTTCAAAATTGATGTTCAGCACCCAAGTCCTGTACCTAAAATCCTAAAACCTCAAGAAAAAAATGGCATTTGTTAGGGGCCTAAAATTCCACCTGCAAACTTTTTTCCATATTTTGTGGTTATATTTTTCACATCAAATTTGATCTGAGTTTTAAGTCTGTCAAAATAAGATTTCCTAGTTTTTCTTAAGCAGGACCGTTTGGGGACAATGCCCAGTTTTTTTTTTCCTAAAATTGCATTTTTGCATTGTACGTCTACTTGGTTAACAACAGGTAACGTTATTGGACTTTCAAACCCTAATTCCAAGGCGGGGGAATAAATCAGAGCTTTTCTTTACAGAGTTACTTGAATCTATAGTTGCTATGTCCAAGGCAGCATTTAACCAGATTATTGTGCAATCGGAATCGACACAACAAACTGGCGATTTTTCAGGCTTTTATGGAACATTGGCAGCCAATTCAACAGCAGCAGATTCCGGAGAAACATTGCAGGTTACACTCCCATTGCAGAACTCTCTAGACTTGCATTATTATTAGTAATTTTTTTTTGCACAGTTCAGTACACAAAACAACAACCCAACAAAAACAAATAATATTCTGCTTCAGCAGTCAAATACCAGATGAGTATGATTGGGGTGACTTCACAGCTTTTTAAGGTTTGCAAATTTGCATAATTATTGCCAAGGAGATAGATTCTATATATATATAGATATATATTCTAAATTATGTTACTTCTTTCAAATGCAAGATATATATTCTAAATTATGTTACTTCTTTCAAATGCAACAGGGAGATGCGTTCTTTCACAAAACATATGCAGCACGCCTGATTGGAGGAGAGGTGGCAGCGCCAGCTATGGTTGCATCACTTTTGCGCTTCATGGTTGATGTTACAAAAGCATGCCACCCTTTCTCTGTCGCATGCTGCCGCACAGATTTCCTGGAGTCTTGTATTGACCTTTATTTTACTTGTGTCAGGTAAGCTTGTTTGTTTTGTCGCTTAATGATGGAGCAAGTGTGTGAATTGAGTGAATGAGAAAGGCTTGACATTTGTGTACAAATCGTTAACTTTTGCAGTTTTTCATCTTCTTACAATGTTGTGCCTCATCTTTTTTCTCCTCTTATGCCCACCAGATCAGCAGCTGCTATACAAGCTGCACAAGGTCTAGTATCCGGACCACTCGATGAATATCCAGGTGAAAATTCCATTGCATCTGAAGAGCCGCTGCCACCACCGATCATCTCATTCAGCCAGCAGAAACGTGAGAGACTCAATGTTTCACAGTTGCGGGTTGAGACAGATTTTCCAGTGGAAACAAGTGCGCCCCTGGTTTTAGTAACAGACGACTTTGATGAGGTTTGGGCTGCTGCTTCTCCTTCAGAGAAGCCATTGTCACCTCCTTCTGTCAGAGGTAATAACAATAACCATACATTTTTTACATAGTAATGAGTTTTTGGGGAAGAAAAACAATTTCCTTTTGTGGAATGTTGTGTTTTGAATTTATTTTTTTTGTGTCTTGGTTTTGATGCAGGTACACCACCAACAGGTTTGTCTATTGAGATACCCATATCACCAACGCCTTCTGATATGTCAAGCATCACTTTTCTCACTCCAAAACCACCTGGATTGGGATCCCCAATAGGCTCATGGTTAACCGATAGTTTATCACTGAATTTTTCAGAAATGAGACAACCCAAGTCAACTCTCTCCCCGCCTCCAACTCCTCCAAGATCCACCAAATCACGGGTTCGACATCGCTCGTTTTCTGCATTTTCCTCCCTTTCTGCGTCTCAAGCAACCACTGATTTTGACTTCAATTTTGGTGACTTTGGTCCACTCTCATCAACAAGTGTTGCTGCCAGTGAGACTCCATTATTTCCTCCTGTTTCTGTCCAGTTACTATTACAAATTGAGGCTTTGGGAGGAACTGCCGGAGGAGGTGGTGGTGGCCCATGTGTACTAGCTGCATCGGCTGTGTTGGATCTAATAGCTGAGGTATTGGCAGACTCGTTGACAGAGCAAGCAAAGTCAACGAGTATGGTTGAGGCAGTCCTTGAGGCTGTTCCCCTATATGTCTCTTCTGATGCCACATTAGTCTTTCAAGGTCTTTGCTTGCGGCGCATGATGAACAAAATCGTGCGCATTTTAACTGGAGATGCTGCAGAGCATTGTCGAAAACATGAAAAGCACAAGTGAGTTTCATGCATTTGTTGTTTGCTTGCTTGCTTTATGTGATGATGATGGTGATGATGATGTGCTCCACTTTACTGTGTGTTTCTGAAGTGTTTTGAGCACTCTTTCACAGGTGGGCTACCAACCTGGACACACTGAGCTGGCTACTGGTTGACCGTGTGTACATGGGAGCTTTCATGGAGCCACCTGGAGCATTATGTGTGCTTGAGTTCCTTCTTGCAGTGCTTCAGTTGGCAAATATGGATCAAAGGGTGGAAGATGCAACTCCAGCTGCAAAGAGCCTCTTATTCACACGGGCAACAGGCCGACAAGTGGAAGCATATGTTCAAGCACTCCTGAAAAACACAAATCGCATGCTTATGTTTTGTTTTTTACCTGTGGCCAATAGTAATAATAACAGTGACCAATGCACCAAGGACGAGTTTATTACACCGACCCAAAAGAACAATGACTACCTGATTTTAAGCAAAGAAAGCACCTTCACTGATGTCACTGATCAAAATCTTGTTGAAGGTGATTCTGGATATACAAGAGGAGGCGTAGGAGGAGGGCTTGACAAAGCAGTTGTATTGCGACTCTTGCTTGCTAACCAGAAGCTTATTCTCTGTGGAAGTAATGTAGACCCAGAATTGATGTCAACCCTGTGTGTGAACTTGTTCCATATGGTATGGGACAATGAACAAAGCATTCGCACTTTGGCAATTGATGTTTGGAAGGTGTTATTGAAGCTGCGTGTCCCAGCTCTCGAAGAAATTCTCATTAGTCACGGTATGCAGGTACATAGTTTTGTCTGTTTGTCTTTGTACCCCAACAAACCCAAGTGGAGCAAGGACTCAACTCAAGAGAATACAAAAAGAAGCTTTTGTGCTTGAGTTCCACTTCCTTCCGCTCCTCTTGCTCATATCCTGCATTTGCTAATGGATTATTATGTTTGCAAACTGATATTGCATGTGTTGTGCATGTAGGGTGGCGTGTTGATGGACGTTTTGCATGGTGGGTTTGATCGACTGCTGATGGCGGTGGGTGTTCAAAATTTCTACAGTTGGCTTGAGGAGTCATGGGAGACTGTACAACGAGTACTTGAGCAACGAGCAGCAAGCATATGGCGTGACTTTGTTTCTGGGGCTGCTAGGTTCCCAGGGATCAGAATCAAGGCAATGGAGACACGACGCAAGAGAGAAATGTCACGTCGCTCACGTGACCGCACAAAAATGGGTACTCGGCATTGGGAGCAAGTGTTGGAGAGACGGGTGGCACTTGAGCTTGTGAGAGAGGCTATGGCAGCAGAGTTAAGAGTGCTTCGTCAAGATAAATATGGATGGGTTTTGCATGCTGAAAGTGGTTGGGCCGATCATGTTCAACAGCTCATTCATGAGCGTGGCATTTGGCCCATTCAAAGTGCACCCATTGATGACGAAGAGCCTGAATGGCAGTTATGTCTGACTGAAGGCCCTTACCGTATGCGCAAGAAGCTTGAACGCCGCAAAAGAAAGCTAGAAGATACTAGCCGCGGATGCTTTGATCAGGTAGGTACCTAATGCAGACCTGATGCTCTGGTCAAAAACACCCACCGAAAACTCTAAACCTGTGTTACAATGATCAGAGTTGTTGGGAGGAGGATTTTCAGTGACAGTAGTATTGAACCATTTTGGTACGATTGTGTTTTTGTTGTTGTAGGTACAGGATGAGTCTGAAACTGCTGCGGTTGATCTCTCAGTCATTGCTCCTCCTGATGAAGGGAGCCCAAACCATGACCAGTTTTACCTCTTGTTTTCTGGTGGCTCTGATAGCCAAAAGCACCTGGGTTTCGCAAGCAAGGAGTTTTTAGCATCATTTGAGGATGAGGAGGCTGATCATGAGGCTGATCCTTTGAAAGCTGATGGGGTAGAAGAAGATGAAGATAGGTTATCAGCACAGGCTCCCTGGAGTGATGAGCAGTCAGCTGGTAGCAGTTTGGACCCACCAATTGAAGAAAGAGCCATGAGCATCACATCACCAAAACTGGCCGGAGAAGAGTTTGCTGGTGGTTTAGGCTCGCCAGTGGAGTCGACATCTCCAGCCATGATCAAAAACCTCAAAGAAGGTCCGAATTACCTGGAACAGGAAATGCACGAGGATGGAGAGTACTTGATCCGACCACACTTGCAACCAGGAGAGAGGATCCGGTTCCGTTACAACTGTGAACGTGTTGTTGGGTTGGACAAACGAGATGGGATTTTCCTCATTGGTGAGAAATGCCTATATGTCATTGAGAATTACATCATCGAAGCTGGTTGTATAAAGGAGAAGTTAGAGGAGCGTGATTTATCAGTTATTGACCGAGCTTTAGGTGTTCGTACCAATTCTGCTGGTGTGGCTGATATTCATAGTACAAAGCAATTGGAGACCATGGACAATGCTTGGCCAGGTGGTCGTGCCTGGGCTTATAGTGGAGGCGCATGGGGAAAGGAGAAAGTAGGGTTTTTTATTTCCTTTTCTTCTCTTTTCTTTTTAAATTTAAGATTTGCAGTGTTTCTTTGGTTTTATTTTGTTTGTCAACTCATTCACACTGGTGCAATATTTTTATTGTGATAATATTTTGGTGTCATCTGGTGGTGATCATGATGTATAAAAGCCTAACTCTTTTTATATGATAATTTTGGTCTTCGAACAGGTGAAAGCAGGTCGCAATATGCCACATGCATGGCGCATGTGGAAACTGGAGAGTGTGCATGAGCTCCTAAAGCGACGATATCAATTGAGACCTGTTGCCATTGAGCTTTTCAGTATGGACGGATGCAATGACCTGTTAGTCTTCCACAAAGGCGAGAGGGATGAGGTCTTCAAAAACCTTCTTGCCATGAACCTCCCACGCAATAGCATGTGAGATTCCTCAAAACTCTTGTAGAAAATATTGCACTTGCTTTGAAACCCTAAAAATCCTTTCCCATGTGCTTAATGTTTGATGTACATAATGCCTTTCTCACATGTGCTTATTGTTGGTACGTATAACACCTTTCTCCCCTTTGTGTATAGTTGATACAGCTATGCCTTTCACCCATGTGCTTGCTGTTGATATATACAACACCTTTCTCCTATTTGCTTATTTACTATAGAACCAATGGAGAGCATTTTCATTTTTTGAAGTCAGCAATTTCCCTTCGAACTAGATTCTCCATCTCTAATTCACCAGACTAAACTTGTGGAACGGAATGTTCCACACTGTGGTTTTGGTCAGGCTGGACACAACAATATCAGCTGCATCAAAACAGGAAGCTAGTGAAGGTGGGCGTCTTTTCAAACTGATGGCCAAATCCTTCAGCAAGAGGTATGTACCAACCCCAAGAAAAAAGAAGGGAAAAAAAAACTGGGACTTAACCCATTACCTTTAACATGAAATTTATGAAGTGGAATTTTTTTTCTATGTTGAAAATTGGATTTATTTTTATTTAACCCATTTTGTTGTTCCATTTTTTCAATATGAAAAATAGGTGGCAAACAGGAGAGATCAGCAACTTTCAGTATTTGATGCACCTAAACACATTGGCGGGCCGTGGTTATAATGACCTTACACAATACCCAGTATTCCCATGGATTCTGAAAGACTATAGCAGTGAGGAGCTTGATCTCTCAAACCCAGAGACATTCCGCCGCCTGGACAAGCCAATGGGTGCTCTCCATCCAGAGCGGGAGCGGGAGTTCAGAAAGAGGTAAAAATGGGTTTACTCTGAATTCTTCATATCTGGATCACGCTCTGAATGCTTCATTTCTAGGAAGCCATCATCACACATTTTGCCATGAGATTTTGATGAAGTTTCTTTTTGTGTTTTGCAGATATGAAACTTGGGAGGATCCTGAGATCCCAAGATTTCATTACGGGTCACATTACTCGAGTGCTGGAAGTGTATTGTTTTATCTGATTCGGCTGCCTCCTTTCAGCCAGGAAAATAAGCAGTTGCAGGGTGGGGCATTTGATCATGCTGACCGTCTGTTCAATAGCATCCGTGATACCTGGCTGAGTGCCAGTCAAGGCAGTACTGCAGATGTTAAAGAGCTTATTCCTGAGTTCTTCTACCTGCCTGAATTTCTGGAAAATCGATTTGACTTCGATTTTGGAGTCAAACAGTCAGGAGACAGGGTAAGCATTTTCTACAAAAGGAGGCCCAAAAAAATTCTTCTGAAAATTTACCTGAAGAATATCCCATTTGTACATGAACCCAGAATTCCAGTTTTGTATTTTATGATTCAGACTCATAATATCTCAAACTGTGCAATGAATGTTTCAAAAAAACCAGGGAATTGTGGGGCTGGGTTGGTGTACAGGTAAATGATGTGCTGTTGCCACCATGGGCAAAGGGCAGTGCACGGGAATTTGTTCGTAAACACCGGGAAGCTCTGGAATCGCAGTATGTCTCAGAGAATCTGCACCATTGGATTGACCTCATCTTCGGCTACAAGCAGAGAGGCAAAGTTAGTAACTTTCCCCCCAGATAGTGTGTTCTCTTGGCATTGCATTAAGAATTGCATTTCTGCACACTGAGCAAATTTATGTCTTTGTCAGCTGAGAAAAAATCAAAAGCACTTTCATCTTATCTTTACAGAGAGGTTTATTGCAAAATCCACCATCGGGCTTGATTGATGGAGTTGGGGGTGTTGTGCATGTGTGTTTTTTTCTTGTTGTTTCTTGGGGGGGTTTGTATGCTGGATTGGGAAAAACAGCCAGCAGTTGAGGCATTGAATGTGTTTTACCACTTGACGTATGAGGGAGCAGTCGATATCGACAGGGTTCCAGACCCATCCATGAAGGCTGCTATTTTGGCTCAAATTAATCACTTTGGCCAAACGCCCCGCCTTCTCTTTGTGAAACCACACCCAAAGCGCAAGTGGGTGCAAAAACAGCCTCTCACACTTGCACTCCGCAATTATCATTTGCTTGCCCCTCAGGTAAATCATAATAATCCCCCGCAACCAAAGCATTGCTGGCTACACAAATTCCCAGATTTTTTCAATTTTAATCGAAGAGTGTAGTTTCTATTCTTAAAAGCATACGTGTATCTGATGCGAACCATGTGATTCTGATTTAGGAACAACCCACACTGGGTTTAGTATAACCTAAACCCTACTCCAGTTAAAATTTGAGTAATTCATGGATGGTTGTTCTGAAAGGAATAAGAATAGTACACATGGAGTATCAAATTTGAGCTTTATGCTAAATATTCCAATTCCCACATATGCCCCCACTTATTTGTTCAATTGCAGGGTTCACACATAAATGCTGAGAATCTCTGAAGCAAAACTGTTAGCCTTTTTTCACATCATAAAATGTGATTTTGTGGCATTTTTTGTTTGAGCCAGGAACTGCGACGGGTGGGGTCAAAAGTGTCACAAATTGTGATGTTTCAAGACAAAGTGCTTGCAGCAGGTGCCAACAGTGTCCTGAAGCCACCTGGCTACAGTAAATATCTTGCGTGGGGATTTCCAGACCGAAGCCTCAGAATCATCTCATACGATCAAGACAAGCTTCTGTCCACTCATGAAAACCTTCATGATGATGGGCCTGTGCTATGCGCTGGTTTCAGTCGGGATGGACGCATTCTTGTTACAGGTAGAATGCTGTCACAAATGCTTCCTTGAAATTCTTTTTCAGTACAGTTTCTATGTGGCGCAAAATCATTGTGAGCATGCAAATATCACAGAATCTGTTTTTGGTCAATTTTTTGTGTTGTAATTTTTCTTGTGATTTTTTGGGGGTGTTATAAGAATTGAATTTGGGTTTACAAGTCAAGTTGTTGATGACCTGAATGTCTCAAAACATAAAATGAGTTTTTTGTTTCATTAGGTGGAGAGGATGGAGTTGTTTCTGTGTGGCGGCAACGGAAAGATGGTCTGCGGAATCAAAGGAGACTTCACTTACAGAAGGCATTATGCGCACACACACAAGCCATCACTTGTCTTGCAGTCTCCCAACCCTACAGTCTGGTGGTGAGTGGCTCTAAGGACCGGACAGTAATTTTCTGGGACTTGAGTAGCCTCGAGTATGTGCGTCAACTGCCTGAGCTTTCAAAGCCTCCAACAGCCGTTCATGCAAATGACATGACAGGTGAAGTTGTCACAGCAGCTGGAGTGACTGTAGCAGTTTGGAGTATTAATGGAGACTGTCTGGCAGCCGTGAATATGTCAAACATTTCAGCAGATACAATTCTCTCAATCACAAGTCCACACTTGTCAGATTGGATGGAAGCAAGTTGGTATGTAACAGGTCACCAAAATGGATCAATCCGACTCTGGCACATGGAGCTAGATACAAATTCAAAGTTGGACAGAAAGGCAAGTGCGAGTGTTGCAGGGTTGTCAGACTTCAAGAGAACACGATCGCAAAGTTATGGAAGCTCTGGAAGTCTGAGCCCAACAACCCCTGATGCTTTGAAGAATAGTATTAGTAGTGGTAGTGGTAGTGGTAGTAGTAGTAGTAGTAGTATTGGCAGTCCTCCCGAGTATCAACTCGTTCTTTATAAAGTGCTCACTTGGCATAAAGAGCCTGTAACTGCACTCTCTCTAGGTAACGACCTCAAACAATTGTGTAGCGGTGATGCAAGCGGAAATTTGATTTCATGGACCTTGCCAGATGATGGTTTTGTTCAAAACCCATCTCTAGAAATTGAGGTAAGTCAACACCATTCTGTTGCCACTTGAAGCTGTTTGCAGCTGAAATGTGAAGCCTGAAGAAAAAAAGTCATAATATGAAAGACTCTTCATCTGAAAGCTTGACCTTTTTTGATCTCTGAACAACGATGATGGTATACTGATTTGTATGTTTGGTTGCAGATGGACATGTGCACATCATGTCAAAAACAGTTGACATCAGAAAACAAACATTACTGCCGCAATTGTGGGCAAATTTCTTGTGCCAACTGCTGTGATAATCGACTTGTGTTGGAGGATCTCGGCTATTTCTCTCCTGTCAGAGTGTGCAAAAGGTGCTTCAACTCCCGACAGTTGCCTTCCATAAGACCATTAACATTTTCAAGGACATCTTCAGAGGTATTTACTTCTCTGTATCCTGCCCTCCCAATGGAGGGGACAAAAACAGGAAGTGAATCCTCAACCATAAGTCCAGCTTCAACTACACCTTGTCCTTCTCTTTAGGCCTTCAGTTTCTTCTATTTCCCCTTTCTCCATCTTTGGAAGCACATTAAGTTGGCCTGGTGCTGAAAGTGGCATCATTTAGTTACCAATTTGTTTTGATAGCAAGCAGAAGTGGGAGTACCCACAACCCATCACTTTGTACAATTCCAGCAGTTAAATATTCACAATGTTTGCATTCATCCTTCATTTTCTCTTTCTTTCCTTTCTTTTGGGTTTGCTACATGATTTGTTTTGTTGACCAATTATATTCTCAATAGTACTTTCAACACATACAATGTATTGTTTCAATGCATTCAAAATCATCTGCAGACTATATTCACACATTTTTCTTATTACAATTATTGTTCCATTGTTTCTCAGATTTGGAATTATTTTGGGTAAGCATAATTAGTGATTAGAGTTTAGTTATTCGTTCAAAAAACACAATAGTTCTAGAGTAGGTTCATCGTTCCTCATCAATTTTCTATTGTTCTCATTACTTAGAATTGAACATATCAAACATCTGTAGTGCCAAGTGTATAAATCATTAATGAAAAACATCAAAATATGTGTTTTACAATCCAACAAAACTCTAAACTTCATATTGTATTTGTATTCTCTTTCTAGCAACTATCTAAACCTTTCTTTGTGTAAACAACAAGTGTCCCAACCTTCATCAAATTCCAAAACTACATTCTAAATCCTTTCCTTCCAAAAGTGATTTTAAAATCAAACTAGTCAAATGTTTTAATCATGTCCAACTAATCAAATGTTTAAATCCTATCCAACTAATCAAATGTTTTAATCATGCCATTCACTTGATAACAACAAGCATCATCAATAGTTGGTGTGATGAAAATCTACTAGAAGTTTTGAAAACCAGGAATGGAAAACTCTAGAACCCTAGTTGAAAATTGGGCTTCAAAGATTGGCAAGGTGATACTACGAGACACTCCTTGTTTTTCTTTCTTGCTTTCCATTCCTTGTGAGTTTTACAACAAAGATTCTTTCCCATGACTTCATTTTCCCCCCCCCTTACTTCCCACTCTCTACTCATGTTTCTTTCCCAATCCCTTCCCATTGATTATGAATTCATAATGAAAATAAAAAACCAACTCATTTCTTGAAGTTTAGTAACTTGCAAGAGAATGAAAAGGATGCATTCTCTTTAAAAGAATCAAGGTTCTGAAGAAACATCCCTACCAAAAATTCTTATATTAGTAATTTTAAAAAGTTGAACTTCGCCCCACCTTGAAATTGAAACCAATGATCTTCATAAAGCTTAGAACTATCAACCCAGAAAATTAACAATTTAAATAATTGGTGGGTTTTTTTAAAAAATATATTCTTTAAACATGGAATTGACAAGTTGTCCTTTTCATTAAAAAATACTTGACCCAAAACTTGATTGTTCCTCCAAAAAACCCCCAACCTAGCAAAAATTGGAGTTTAACCTCTTGCAAAATATTTGAATTTGTATATATGTTGACTTCTCTACCACATTGTACTTTAATTTGTAGACCCATTTGGAGTTGATCTTCTTTCATCCAAGGGGCAA
>Ga0209208_10005627_pt1 | contig 17415 bp, 6 predicted proteins | sample S1TSphfallax_3_FD_187694 | JGI IMG/M metagenome (GOLD analysis project Ga0209208, IMG submission 187694) | Host-associated microbial communities from peat moss isolated from Minnesota, USA - S1T2_Fd - Sphagnum fallax MG (SPAdes) (version 2) | ecosystem: Host-associated > Plants > Peat moss >... | reverse complement strand
TCTTACATTAACTTAAGCTACCAAAAATGTGAAGATTTGGTGGTTGACATGCTTTTGCAAGTAGAATTATTGTTGTCTAATTCAAGGTAGAACAACTCCATTGTAATGATATTCAAACTTTATGTCATTTTGAAAACCCCTAAACACATGAATTAATTTTTTTTGTTAGAGGTCAAAATTGGGTATTAGTTTGACGAGGATGAAGTGGTGTTTAGGAAAGGATGATGAGAAGTTGTTGCATAGGTGGAAATATGAACTTTGCCCCCTCATGTGGCAAATGGTTATAGGTGAATGGATTACATTTTACATCAACAACGTTAATGTAATAAAAAATGTTTTTAATATGTCAATTTATCATTTGGATAAAATTGAAAATAATCTAATAAATATGAAATACCCTTAAACATTTTAAAGCCCATGATTTTTTTTTGTGCTTAAAAAATAGTGAAATCATGGAAAACTATTGTTTAAAACTATTTCAAAACTATTTAATCAATCTTGTGTTAGTAAATCAATGTGAAAGTATTACTCAAAAACTATATAAGGTCTTTTTTTAATCCTATTTGCACCCTTTTGTTCTATTACATGGTTTAGGTGCTCTCAATTGAAATGCTTGGTGATGATTAATCAATGAGAGATGAAATTGTACCTTAAAAGTTTGAAAAATCCTTTATAAAATGGACATAAAAATTGAAATTTCCATTATCCAAAACAATGTTTAATGGTAGGCCATGGTGCTTATATATTTTGTTGAAGAAGAATCTCATGGTGCTTTCATTCGTCGTGGTTTTGGTGGTTGTAATAAAATGTAACATCTTTGTCAACTGATTGATGATAACAAAAATGGAGTCAAAAGATTTGAAACATAGGTGGTTGCAAGAGAAGATGGATAAATTGTGACAAATAAATAGTTTATACAAAGTCCATTTAGTAGTGTTATAGTGATAGTCTACTATGATATCATTTTTAAATGATAGATTACAATGCGATTAATTATGAACTAATAAAATAATGTGAATAAACCCCCAATTAAATAACATTTTCAAACATACATGTTAAAAGAAAATAACATTGGAATCCATCAAATTTTGATTATGATATGGACATAAAAAAAGGCCAAACTAAATCATTTAAATGTCCATATATCTATCATTTGATTAAGGTTTCTTCAGTAAAAATTGCATAATTAAGTTTATCCATATTAATTATACCATATATTAATTCATTATTATTATTTTGAAATAAAAATTATATACAAATATTCCCTTTTAAATGACACAATTTGAAAACCAAACCATATTCTTCAATTTCAAATTTCAAAATTTGATGATTTTATGACATGGTACTAGCAACATAATGCATGACACCTTGCAATTTTTACATTATTACACAAAAAATGATCTAGTGAACCTTGCATCAACCCAAATGGGAGGTTTGTGATTAAATCCATAAATTGAGATGGCCATGTACTTTTAGGAAATGGGAATAGTTGTAATAACCCATATATAGAAATGGAGTGGTGGTTTTGCTTGTTCACATGCATGTATCACAAATCCAAATGAAAAATTTCACAAATTATTACATTTGTGGCCACCAAAAATCCCTTGATATAAATTTAATAACCTTATTGACCAATGTCCTACATATGGAAAATCATGATGTGTTTGGAAGACATGTAGTTGTGTAGGCCTTGACAACAAATAAAAAAGTCCATATAGTATACATTAAACCTTCAAATTCAAACTCACAAATGTCTTATATGTTTTCCTCTTCATGTAAACATGGTCTTAAGTTTTTTACAAAAGCATTTATTAATTTTTTTTCATATATATGTTCAATTAAGTTCATGTTGATAAGAGTTTTGCTCTCTATCAACATAAAATACAACTCATTTAGTTTCAAGAAGACGGACTTCTAATGGTCAAAAAATCTTTTTGTTTGGGGGCAAGATATCCATGATGCAATAAAACATCTAGTTTTCTTCTTGATTAAAAAAAAGAAAACTAATTATGATTTTTTTTTAAAAGAAAATATTTGCAAGTTGCTTATCAATGATTAACTATTTGAACAATCATGAAATATTCAAGGTTTTTGTGGTTGATGTACATTGTGATTATATGTTGAATTACTTCAAGGAAATGTTGCCATTCCTCAAATGCATCATTAATAACTAAATCTTATTTGTCATTAATTTCATAATTTTGAGTCAATGATAAATTCTTTGAATACAATTCAACAAGACAAGTTATTTATCATTCACATATTAAAACAACATGGTGCCAAAAGAAAAATTTGAAATATTTCTTTTAAAAAATTGGTTTGGATGGGTTTATATGGATCATAATGGGAGCCATGGTGAAAGCATTTTTCAAGATTTTGAAAAAACATTGTGGTCCTACTTGAATTTATACTTGCCTCTATAAATCATGTTAAAAGGGTAAAAATTAATTTTTGGGTAGTCTTTTATAAAAATTCTTAAAAGTTGTGAATACCAAAAAACAATAAACATCTCGAACTAAAGATGAGTTTTTGCTAGTCAACAATAGTCCAAAAAATCCACCTTAGATTTGTAGAATTAAAGATATTTTTCCAATTTTGTATATGGTCATTTCTCCCATAGTTTGTTGAGGACAAGTTGAATGTGTTTGTCATGTTCCTCTTGATTTTTTGAAAATATCAAAATATCATCAAACTAAATGACAATAAAATCATAAATATATTATTTGAATATGTCATTGATCACGTGTTGGGAAATTGCATGAACATTTGTAAGGCCAAAATACATGATGTTATACTTGAAATTCCCATACCTTGTACAAAACATGTTTTCCATTCATTGTTGTCTATTATATGTACAAAATTATAGGCATGTTTCAAGTCTATTTTTGTGAATATTTTTGCTTGGTCAAGTTTGTTAAAGAAATCTTAGAATCAACTATAAAGGGTAACAATTAGAAAAATAAATTGAAACACATTCCCTTATACCATGCATTAGAATAAGAAGGTTCTGTGAGAATTTTGGGATGATACTAAGACAAAAAGGTGTTCACAAACATCTCTTGATCATTTCAATTACACAAGTCAAACAAGCAAATAACAATAAGCAGTTAATGCAAATGGAACCAAATTCGATCATGGGCTCACCTTACATTCACACAACCCAAAATTGGGAGTAGGCACCACCTTCCTCCTTGTAATATATTTTGGAGTTGTCTATATGGACTACATCACAATGGTTAAAGTTACTAAGAATTCAAAAATGGACTAATTAGGACACATAATGTTTTGAATATTTAGAACATTGTAATTCTATCAAAACAAGGTTGTTTTGATTAACAACCCTTTATTTGTTAGAAATGATTATCTTTTACCTTTTCTTGAAAAAATATAAATATTTTATATTTATCATTGAGATTTTTCCAACAAACTAAAGATCTTTTATTTTGGAGGTGATTTGATTATTCAAATCATTGAAATAGTGATAAAAAAATCAATTTGACCATTTGATATTTCTTGGCCATTTAACTTTCATGACATATCATTGTTTTTGCAAGTATAGTACTCTAATCCCAACCCTTTCACAATTAGCTTCACTAAATGTTGCATTGTTTTCTACAAGGAAAACATCACAGTTGTATAGAGGAATGGCAAATTCTTCTCCAAAAATGTCACAAACTATCAAAACATTATGCTTAAAAGTAGAATCTTAAGTAATCCAACTTGGGGAAGCATTATTAGGGTATATTGATTTAGTTGTTATTGGATGAAGAGTTAAACATGTTGAATAAATCTTCAAAATTTTGGTACATGCACCCAAATAGAACCAAATTTCTTTTTCTTGTGGGGAGGGTGGAGAGGTGTTGGGCCTTTTGTGTTCTCATCATGTTCCCAATAGTGTGTCACTTTGTCCCATGTGCTCACCCAACATTGTCCTCTTGAAACCTAACATAGGTGGGCCGATATTGAGACTTATATATGTCTCTAGGTTTGGAGTGAATACTTTTGTATTAGGTGATCTCCAAAGTTCCAAAACTTTTTTGAAATGGGCCAATCAAAGAGGCTCATAGAAACAAAATTCTGAACTTGGAAGGCACATGTAGCATCACCAGTACACTTATTCCACCAGTTTACGAAAAACTTAATTATTGGTATATTGATCAACCCTATACAAATAAAAATATAGAAGCTACAAGAGCTTTGGATGAGGGGGCCTAGCTGAGCTTCAATCACTCCATGCCATCATTTGGGTCCATGAGGAAAAAGATGATTTGTGTGGGAGGGATGGGTTTGATGAGGTTGAACCTTACTTAAACCAGGAGTCTCTCATCCAGCTGTGATATATAAATCATGCCCAAGTATGGCATACAACATCATCAGCCAGTAGGTCCTCATAAATGAATAATCCTTTGCATGATACTTGAAGATGGTGAGGTGAAATGATTTGTTACAAATATGAAAGGACCCATGGATGATGGACCCCATGTATGTTGTAGCATATAGACTACTACTACTCTCCACCAATGCTCAGTATGTGACCCTGCAAGCATTGATTGTGTTTATTAGACTATTCTAGGGCTCCTTGATGGCTCTCAAAGCTTTGGCTCTCAAAGAAACCATAAGCTATAACACTGATTGTCAAGCCAAACAGAAGTTGTGTAATCTCCTAAGTTGTGTAATCTCCTAATTCGGGCTATTGAGTATCAAATGGAACAAGCTTTCTTTTGAGATGCGACATTGCCATTCATAATGAACTACTCTTGTCACAATTCCTCATGTTTTTATGAGTACATGATTCCTCATCAACCTAGATAGAGGGAGGAATCAACTACTCATAAAAAATACCATCCTAGGCTCTCCACCCTCTTTCCTTAGTTTTCCCATTTCTGACCCAAATGTTGCTGCATCACTTGAGTCATTTCATCAATAATATTTTAGATAGCAAACCCTAGTATAATTTTTATACCGAGAAACTCATCCCTTCAAAACCCAACAAATAGTTCATGTCCAATTTTGACAACTATAATGAGACTAGATCTATATATTAGGAATAGGCGTTTAATTTGTACACCCTTCCCCTATACATAAGACCCAAATAATCAATTGTGAGGATCCTAGATCCTAATTAGTAATTTGATTGAAGGATGGTAATCAGGGGGGGTTTTTTTTTTATTCCCCCCAATTTTGTGATATTCAATTTTTATTAAAAAAATCACTCAAAAAATAGAAAAAATAGACAATATTACACTAAATATATATATATATATTACAGAAAATTTGTTGATTTTTTTTGTTTGGCTCATGATGATATTGTGGCTAGAGCTATGAATACCATATCCATAGGCCAAACTTGGAGTGAGATTGAGAGTGAAAACCAACCTTCAAGAAAGAGGTTACACACCCCTTCCCCTCCCCAAACGAGCTTTTATACAATGAATAACATAAATAATATATTTTTATTTAACCCCCAAAAAAAGAAGGTCAAACCAATCAAACCCTATGATAGAACCATGCAACTCTGAACAAGGTTGAGCATTATTATTATGCATGAGATAGAGCTCATTTGGGTGTGGGGGGAGCGGGTGGGGTTATTTAGCATCCTCGCCCACCACCCCATCCCAATTATTTGATAGGTTGAAAACTTCAACTTGGCAAAGCTTGGTCTAAACTCTTTCCTTTGGGTTGAAGGGAAAATCTTGTATATATAATATAAAAGAGAGGCAAGGATGGAACCCATCCATTCAAAGAAATACAAGGCAAAAGTAAAAAGCACAAGAACACATGTCACAAAAGAACATAACAATCAAGACATCTTCGACACTACTAATTATATTATTTTCAGAAATGTTGAAAATTTCCCCCGAAAATGTTTAAAGCACCTATCATACTCAAAAATTCAAGTATTTCTTTCAAAATGTGACAATTGTGATTGAAAATATTTGAATACATATGTCGTCACGATGATTTTTTTATTTTATTTTATTTTATTTTTTGGTTTTCAAATTTTGCACAAATGTGAAAAATAAATATGAAAAGGGAATATTCAATCACTTTTAAAATTTTTTAAAAAAATTCATTAGATTTTCAATCATGTTGTGACATTTCCCTATTGATTTTTGGTTTGGTAGTAAATTTTTTAAATGATTAAATAGGTTTCTAGAACATCTTGTCATTTAATGTGAGAACCCTTTTGGGTTCCTCGTAACTAATGCAATATTAAAAAAATGAAAAAAAATTAATCATGACAATTTTTCTTTTACAACAAGATGATCCCATGGGACGGGACACACTCCCGGATGGACGGATGGATGGATGAATGGACGGACTCACTCGAACATACAATTTCCGGCTGGAATACCCGACTTCCATGGTTCTTGTAGGCCAGGAACTCAAACCCGTATGGTGAGATGGTAGGTCCATGTGTGCCATGTGAAGTGAACATTGGTTTGCACATGGGTGGATACCAAGAGGTTTGGTTGGATGGATGGATGGATGGATGGAGGGACCGACGGAGATTTGTTTGTCTCTTGCATCTATCATCTAGCCATTCACATTGAAAGAGTATAACATTGAACTACTACTTCCCTTGCCAAAAATGTTTTTTTGGTGACAATTATATATATTTATTTTCTTTTTTTTATGACCACCAAAAATTGGGAAATTTTTGGAAATTTAAAAATAAAATCTAGTGTAAATTTGATTTTTTAAAAATCTATTCTTTGGATTTTGTTTTGTCAAATGTGCATGTAGATGGGTAGGAGAAAGAAAGTAAATTAACATGCAATTTTTTTTCAATAAATTATATAGATGATTACAATATCAAAAAATGATTCCTTAACCACTTTTTAAAACCATGGTTATTAAAAATATCCTTAGGATAACCACCCAACACACTTGAGTGGTTATGAACTTATGAGGGATCGATCGATAACCACCAATGCATGTACCCCATTTCAGTCTACTTCAATTGCAATCACAAGGGAAAACCCTAAAACACATACATACTCACCCATGTGTTTTAGGGTTTAGGGTTTTGCACTTACTCTAGCACTACTTACTACCCCATTTGAAGCATTCATTGCCATTTTCCCCACTAGCCTACTTGCTTGCTTGCTTGCTTGCTTGCTCACCACATGGATTCAGTTGTGCTACCAACAGACATCACCTACTAATATCATGTATTTGTCTCCCCAGCATCAAGCCCTATTATAAGTTAGCCTTCTTCAATAGTTGGGGACCCACAACAACCATATATGTTCTTTCTTGCAAGTATAAGTCATTTCTGGGTTGAATTCCTCACAAAGCCATGACACATGTAACTAACCTAGCTACAATATATATACACCTACTAGGGTAACCAACCTAGTTACATAGCTAACCTAGCTACAATATATACACCTACTAGGGTAACCAACCTAGTTACATAGCTAACCTAGCTACAATATATACACCTACTAGGGTAACCAACCTAGTTACATAGCTAACCTAGCTACAATATATATACCTACTAGGGTAACCAACCTAGTTACATAGCTAACCTAGTTACATATATACACCTACTAGGGTAACCAACCTAGTTACATAGCTAACCTAGCTACAATATATATACACTTACTAGGGTAACCAACCTAGTTACATAGCTAACCTAGCTACAATATATATACCTATTAGGGTAACCAACCTAGTTACATAGCTAACCTAGCTACATATATATATACCTATTAGGGTAACCAACTCAATCAGCCATCAACAACAACAACAACCACCATATGGGCACATTGGGTTCAAAGCTGGACAAAGGAGTTGTGCAATGAACTTTGATTGCCTCCTTCCACTAACATGACACCTCTGAAAATGGAAGCAATATAGCTGGAAAAGGTCAAGAGATACTCAGTCATTCTTCTTTGTTGGCTAACAATTTTTTTTGAATTTTAAAATTTTAAAATAAAATAAAATAATATATATATGACTTTGAACCTCCATGTTCCAATCATGGTCCACTCTTGCACTATATTATTTACAACTCAAACAATCCATTATAAAGGTGGAGATGTCCCAAAAGCTCTATTTTTCATTTACCTAAAAAATCAATGTTAATCATACCACATGGACAAGATAAATGATAACGTCTCGGAGGAAGATGATTGTAGGAAAAAGTATATAGAGAGAGGTAAACAAATTTGGGACATGTTAAAAAGATCCATGCTTTTGGAGATGTTGAGTTGGGATTGTAGTTCATATTAGGTATAATGAACATAGAGATGATAGAAAGATGAGTTGTGAAGCTTTTGCAATTGTGAACTAAAAAGCATACAAATTTTTAGCTTTGCTTTTGATGAGGGAAATAGAAGGACCTTTATTTCGTGAGGTTGGAAATACTTCAAGGCGCATGCCTCCTCTCCCTTCCCCAATACAAAAGTGGACAACAATTCAAAAGGTGGTTCTATAATTGCAAAGTATGCTCAAATTAATCTAGTTTGTTATTTTACCATGGTTGAACAACTCAAGTAGTGAGAAATAATGTGTGAAGTAGGTTTTGAATGGGTTATTGAGTTTTATTTTTCAAGAAAATGATCAAGGTGTCAACAAACCCAAAACTATTTGTAACAAGAAGTGTGACTTGTGACTCAATCAAAATTGATGATTAGAGATTTAAAATCACTACAAACAACAAATATTTTAATTATACTTATTAAATGTTCAAATGTTTGAAAGTATAATAAATGATTAAGGTTGTAGATTTTTATTATAAAATAAAATTTTAATTTGATGGTTTGCATGCATGCAATTTCAATTCAATTCAAAATGGATGCAATGTCATTTAATATTTTTGATAAAATGGAACTCAATCTTAACAAAATCAATTTTTACAAAAATAAATAAATGCATACTTTATAAATTATGAACCTACAAAGTCATGAGACATGTGTTTTTATTCCAAAAACATGACTTTGGGGATTTCAAGATATTCATGAGAAATCTATTAGATGTAGTCCCCATGGCAAGATACAAAATAAGTATAAGAGAAGTATTGTCACTCGCCTATATAGGGAGTCCCAAGCTATTGTGGGTTTAGTGAATTTGTGCAACTTCATGAAATCTATTTGGGTTGAAAGTGCAATAACCACCATTTTTTGCTCATTTCGTCAAACTTAAATGACTAAAAGTTTAACCTGAAAAATCAACCCATCTTAGTTTTATCCCAAATCTACCACCCCTTTGATTAATCATGAAGAGTTAAAGAACACATAATGGGCTTTTGTATTTCATTTTCAAAACTAGGATTGTGAAGTTTTTATCACGAATATTATTTGACAAACTTGGAGGCATGTTCACAACAAGCAATCTTGCCTTTTTGAACTACTTCTACATGTAATTAAATGTTTCATTTTATCACAATTTGACCAATCTTGGGTTTTCATTCACAAATAATAATAAAAAATTGTTCATTGTTGGACAATTACATTACATTGTTCAAAATAATAATAATTTTTTTAGAGTTGCAATGTTCATTCTTTTATTTGCCAACATGGTAATTACAATCCCATTTTTTTTAATAATTCAAAAAGCCAACAAAAAGCTTCACTTATAAACCACAAAAATGTTATAGTGGTCTCCTTCACATTTTGTTCACTATCAACATCATTACATATGTGTATCCATTCACACATAACAAAAAAATTAGTTACCAAACAATAAAAAATGTTCTAGTGGTTTTTTTTGTGTTTTGTCCACTATCAATATCACTACATATGTGTATCCATTTACGCATTCATTAATGATGACTATTACTAATAGAACACATTTTACACCCATTGAAGTGAGGATTTTGTTTCATTGTGACAAGACCTTAAATGTCATATTTTTAATGTGTATCACAACATTAGTTTCAAATGTGACACAAATTTTTCTTTTCATTGTGATAAGATTTTAAACATCATAGTTTTAGCTTATGTCACAATGCAAACTTCACACATAACATGAAATATTTGATTTTTAAAAATATTTAATTATCAACATTAATCAATATTTCAATTTGAAACAAAATGCAATAGTGCCCTACTAATTTTGAACTAGGAGACCAAGGGTTCAGAAACACAAATTATTCATAAAAGTAAAACACAATGTAGAGCCAATACATAAAATGAAAAATGTATTTTTCACTTAAACACCTAGTAAAACATATGACTATCCAAAATGATCAAATATGATTTCATTAAAAATGTCATAATCAACTAGTTCTTTTGCACTAGAACTAGCTAAGTCCAAAAATAATAAAAATGTCCATTTTCACTATTATCTTACTACATTTTGGTAATGGAAAAAGATAAGATTGCTTGTTGTCATTAAAAAGTAAGCCAAAGCTTGGAAAGAGCTAAGTACAATGTTACAAAGAAAACTATTGTTCATCACCAAAATCAACATTCCCATTGCCTTCATTTATATATCATTCCATCTTCATAGTCATCCCCAATTATCATTTCATCATCCATGTAGTCATTCAATGTTTTTTCCCCCCTCAATTAGCCTATTATTTGTATCAACACCCATTCCAAGTTTTTAACATTCACACAAATATCCTATTAGCATTCATGTCATCTTCATCTACAACCCTTTTCATCCCTATTTCCATCCAAAATTATGTTTTTCTTTGATAATAAGCCCCCACTTCTCCGATCACCTTGTGACAAATTTCAACATCCTTCTCGCCAACCTAGTGATGGACTCATTGTCACTATTGTTAATTGTTAGTTTTATGCATAACTAGTGTAGCCCATGTCATTGGCTCAAGTGTGAACATATATTTTATTTTTCACATTTTCAGAATTGAAAATGTCTAAATTCAGCAATGTGAACACATTGAGGGCTCAACTGATTTTTCTTTCCAAACCCAATTTTTGCAATTTTTTTTGAATTTCCAACAACAAAATCCATTCAAAAATCAATATCTTCCACACATTAGCTCTAAAAATTGTGAAATAAACTCTATTGAATCTGACTCACCAAGGGCTTTCAAGAAAAGAGGAGAAATTTTATGCCTTCTTAAAAAGAACACGCACGCATGCACACACACATTAAAATGTAATTTTGTTGTTGTTGTAACAATTCATTTTCTACAAGATTTTATGATTGGCCATTGAGTTACAAAAAAAAATGATTAAAATGAGGAAGGATTTAACAAAATAATTTTTTACATGATATAATCACATGGTAAGGATTTCATAATAAAAAATTGGAATTGTCTAAAATAAATTAGATTTTCAAAGTTTTACCAAATCATATGGAACAATCCATAAATAACAAATATGAATTGAATATGCTATTGTAGAGTGCCCATTTTAATGAGTATTTTGACATGGAATATGGTGTGATGAAATTAGTACTAAAATGGAATTATAAAAAGGATTTTGATGATCAAGGTATTGAAAATTTTATTGAAATATAGGGGTCTTTTAATAAAGTTATACATTCAATGAAAGCAATAGTTTAAATACTCATTTTTCAAATATAATTTTTTGATGAATTGAAGTAAGATAGCCAAAATCCTAATGATGGAAATCTATTAACACTTTATCTCATGAATTGTGTGGTTCAAGGTCTCCTTGCATAATGTTAATTTGGCCTAAAATTTGTGTTATTATGATTGACTAAAGGTATTAAACTTTAGGGTGCCAAGGATCCACCTACCCCTTGAGAGTAGGAGAGATCCTAATCCCCATGATAGGAGCATTTTCAAAATAAGGGCTTTAGACAAAGTGATAACCAAGTCTAGAACCCCATTTTGGGCATTCTTTGTGGACTTTACCCATAGTAGAGTAGTGCAAATGCAAACATGGGAATGCAAACATGGAAGTTAATTTAATACTTAAAATAGATTTTTGAGTAATTTTCATTTTAATATTAGATTAATTTAGGTTGAAAATGGTGAAAACTTGTTTTGGAAATAGAAATTTCATGCCAACCAATGAGAAGGCTTAGGGGGACTTAGTTTTTTTTTTCTTTTAGGTTTTTGAGGGAGGGTGATGTTTTTGGTCTTTGGTAAGTTCCCAAGGTGTTCTTGTCAAGTTCCCATTGTGTTCCCCTCATGTGCCCAATGCGTTCTCTAAGACATTCCCAGTAGCACTTCATTTGTTTTATCCCCACCATTTTTTATGAAACAAACTTCTAGTATGTTGTAAATGTGTGATGAATTTTTAGCTCTAGGTAGTTTAGGGCAAAAAAATGTGCATTTTAGAGACCAAATGTTTGTTAGCCATAAGGTGATGAAATAGGGCTTGAATTAGGTAGCTACCCACCACCCCCTTCTAAAAACTTTATCGGTGAAATTTTGCCAAAAAGAGAAATTGAAAATTAAAAATTGAAAAATTAAGTGATTTTGGAAGTTTTCAATTGCTATAAGTTCAAAAATTTTGTTAAAAAAAATTCACCAGATTTCTATACTTGGTTTTCAGTGTGTAGCAAAAATATAGAAGGATGATTGAAGATTTGAATTTGACATTTCATTTATAGCAAGATTTGACTAAATCTTCCTAGGGATGATTGCCAAATTTTCCACATCTTCCTATGTATGATAGCCATTATTACCACAAATATATATATATTTAAAAAACATGGGCACCCACAATAAAAGAGTAACACTTTTCCTATATAACTTTTGCCCAAAGTTCTACTCTTGCAACCTATTTATATACCATGGCAAGTTCAAAATTTTAATGTTGCGTGTTTATATTATTTGAAGTTTTCATGTCAAAAAAAAAAATCCCCAAATTATTCCAACACATTTTATATTTTTCTTCAGAAAAAAATTTCTTGAAAAATTAAAATTTCTGAAAATAATATAATTAGTGTCGAAACTGCCAAGCTACTATGGTATCCAAAGGGGAAATTTATATACAATAAGTACATATAATTTGGGAGTGTCCAAAGATTAATCACATTTTTATGTGATGGGTCAATCAAAGGGGCCCATTGCAAGATACATAAAATTGGACTTTGGGTGTACCCATAACTAATTAATACTAATCACACTATAGTATAGTTAATCCAAATCCAATTCGTTATTTGTAATCATGGTTATCAACCTTTGCCCAAAATACCCATGTGGTTTCATGGACCATAATTGACCATTCAGCCTATTATATATTTAAAATATCCATTATGGATACAAATTGTTGATGTTGATGAATGAATTTCATCCACTGTGAATGAAAGGTGGATGTTCATATGAAATTCAGCCATGAACCACAAGTTGAACTACATCAATTATTATTTTTTAAATGACACTAAAACAAGGGCACAAACCTCCTCTCTTCATAGAATCTAAGCCTTTTAAAATGTCTTATGACTTATGATAAGGTCAACAAATGTAATTCATAAAATTACATCCTCTTCTATCATCAAGTTACACAAATTGGAACAACTTGAACCAAATTTGGATATATTGTTAATTCATATTTTCAAATGAATTTTTTTAAATTTTGTAGGGTGGTGTGTATAATTTTTATTTATTTATAGTTGATATAAGCCTTTCAATGAACAAGGTAAAGTATTTGACAAAAGAAGAGGATTAATTGGAAATCACTTCAACAACATATTCTTAATCAACATTAATCTTGATTAGTTGTGGTAATTTGAAAATGATCTAAAAATTTATTCAATGTTATGGTTCCAATAAAGAAATGTGAAACACATGATGAATCTTCATCAAATCAATAGGTTAAAAGTGAATGTCACAACACATATTTGCTCAACGATGGCAAATAGACCAAATTATTGATAGTCCAATTTTTTTGAAAGTTGTTTCATTTGATATATGTTGATAAAACCAAACATGCATTCAAATCTTGAAGCTCAATTGTTTTTCATGATGTTGAGTATATAAAGAAAAATTATTTTTTCGTATTCTTATGATGAAAAAGAACTAAGTTTCAATGCTCATCAACTATCTTCTTTAATCTTCAATTGTAGGGTTCAACATCTTGTTCATGCCATAAATATTAGATTTGGAGTGTAAACCATTATTTTCAAATTTAATAATTGTTTTGTTGATGATTGCACTATATAAAATAACAAGAGATATAACCTATAATCAATTTGATGATAGTTGATTGTGCACCACATAAAATTCATAGATTTGATTGACCCATTTCATTTATGTATTTGGTTGTGGAGGAAAATTGATTTAGATAGTAACACCTTTAGTAGATTAAATCATTAAAGAAAATTCCTTTTCAAAGCTTGGATGAAAGTTAAATCCTTAATCTCTCAAATAATATCCTTGAAAAGCCTATGATATTGAAAAACATGAGAAATAAATATTGTTGCCATTTATTTTTTAAGCACTTGTCTTATTGGTTTATAGAACAATATGAACATTCTCATAAACAAATCTTCCATGACCAAAATAAACTCAAATGAATCTACATGTGAAAGATTAGTGAGCCAAGGAAATTGAAGACCACGGTGATCCAAGGATCAATAACAATGATTTGGAACAATTCATTTGGGTGACAATGAAAATTTCTTGTTCTTGCACAAATGTTCAAACACAAAAGCAACTAAGTATAATTATATATTTCAATAATAATGACCATTAATAATTTAAACAACTTAATTCCAAATGATCAATAATTAATGGGTCATGCATACTTTAAAAGGTTTAAAATCTAATTAGGCCATTAGGTGCATACAATAGCTTGTTGTGATTCAACAAATTGTCTTTACATTGAAAAGATCTATGTGATCACTTTGAACGTTTTCAATGTCTTATTTGGTTGGCCAAATGAAAAATTTACCAAGTCTTCATGATATTACAAGCAAAAGTATTCCTCATGGACACAATGATATGACAAGCAAACCCCAAACCTTCTCATACATTGAAACAATGGCATGGACTTGACGATAAGAAATATGCAAAGACAAGTGCCACAAACATAATGGTATTCATAACATGAAACTAATGGATGGTCTAAAGTACTTTCCCATAAATATTTTATGAATGTGTTGATGGACATATTTCATTTTTTATATTTGAAAAATGGATGAAAAATGAAATTAATCCATTGAATTATAATGAAAAATGATAGATGAATTTATCAATTAAAATTAATAATGATGATGATGAACCGAACTTCACCCATGAACAATAGGTTATGCTTCATGAACAATCTTATGAAATGTTGTGTAAATTTTATAGTTAATTGTAAAGTTCCTTGCAATCTTTTTTGAGGTTGCTAGATGTCATTTGTGACACATGAATGTAATCCAAAAATCAAATTTTCATTTAAAAATACTTAAATTCTTTATTGGAATGTTTTAAAAAATCTTAAGCTTGACAATGATGATGGATTGGTGATTATAAGCTTCATACCCTTTTTTAGCTATAATATATTATAAACAAAAATTATGCATTTTATTTCATTTCTTGCATCATAGGTTTATATGTTATAATGTATTGCACTTGTCAAAAAGCAACCAAAGTAATTAATGTAAAGTCAAAACACATGTAATCATGAAATGAAAAATGTTTTTATGGTTTGAATACATAGCGGTTTTATGTTGCACACATTAAAGTGGATGGTGCCATTTTCAAACACATGAACCACGGGCAATTTTTCTTGAATCTTGTAGGTACTAGTTACTCTCAATAGCAAAAAGTTTAATACTAAAAATATTTTTAAAAAGCCAAAAAGTTGAAGGACTTGAACAAGGAATGAAATTTATGATCAAACTATAATTTGGAATGAATAATTCCTAAGCATCAACATAGAATTAATGGAGGGACCAATGTCCAAAAATTGCTCCTTAGAGTTTTTTTTTTTTTTTAAGAAAAAGAAAAAAAGGGCCACCATCTTGGAATGCTTATTATTCCATAAAACATTCAATAAAAATTACCAAACTTTATTAAGCATAAAACATTATGAATAGAAGATAGTATAATCAAATCCACAATGGTTTTGAACCTTGTGTAATATATTTCATCAAATAGCAACATGGGAAGTCAAGGAAGTAATACTTTCATATGTTCTTTATGTAGTTTCACATTTCCAATTATGGTTGGAGTTCAACTTTTGTTAACTATTGTAAAATACTATTGCTACATCATGTTCAATTTCTTCCAACTTTTCAAGCAAAAAACTTCCTTTGCAAGCAAAACATTTCTTTTTGTGTGTGTGTGTGAATTTCACACAAATGTGATTTAAAAAATAAAAATAAAATTGTCTCATATAGTCTACTTTTTGGGGAAACTTTTGTCAAATTTTGAAAAATAAAATTTGAATCTATTCATCATATTTTATTGACCTGGATGGAGTAAATGAAATGACCATGTTCACTAGGTCACAACATAATTTCTAGAACTTTTGGCATTGTGAGTAGCTAATTTTGAAAAAAAAAAAAAAAAACAAAGGGAAAAAAAAGACATTTACTGAAAATAATTTAATTATTGCTGGAATGGTGAAGGTACTACAATATAATGTAGCCTAGGGTCAGTTTCCACATTAACAAAATGAATAATTATTTATTTTCAAAAAAAATCATTTAATTTTTTTAAATTATTATTATCATCATTTATTATAATATTGTGATATGAGTAGTGAAATTATTCGGAATGAGCATTTGAGTTCCATTTGAGTTGCCTTTAATGGATACATTATGTCCATTGAGGTTAATTTATATATTGATACAAGGACCCAAATTTGAAATAACAAATACTAACCAATAGTGGAGCGGCCGACTAACACAAGTTAGACATTCAAAAAAAAATTCAAAATGGACTCATTTGCAAATGAAATTGTCCGTTATGACAAACATAGTTCACATTTGTGAACACAAAAAATCCAATCCATTTGGAACAACAATTAGGGTTTTGGCCCTAAGAGCTTGTAGACGAGTGATTGGGGTGGTGGGGAGAGAGAGGGGGAGGAGGAGAGGAGGGTGGGTTTTGAAATGGGATGAGAATCTCCCTAATTAGCTCACCAAACTCAAAGGAAGAATTTTTCTACTTTCTTTTCATCATGTTTAAAATTTTCATTTTTCTTTGCCTTTTGTGATGAGAAGTTGGTTGGGGGGAGGAGCATCTTGCAGGTGGTGCAAGAGTACAATTAGTTTGTGCCCTAGTGGAGCGACTAAAGGGTCCCCCCACCACCTCTCTCCACCCCCATTGCCCATCCCTCCCACCCGAACTCAACTCATTTGGTCCCTTGTCCCTTCCATGCCACCTGAAATGCTGGGCTAGTTTGTTGGCCGGTCGGCTAAAGCGGCCACAAACAATAATTTATTCATTTGGGGAAACCAAACAATACCCCCCCCAAGTTCCAAAATCCAAAACAATCCCGGAATACCTACCTAAAGCACAATAGTTATCCTTCAAAGATGAAGAAAGTATTCATCCGAGTGTGAGTAGGTAGCACAATAGTT
>Ga0209208_10005625_pt1 | contig 17418 bp, 18 predicted proteins | sample S1TSphfallax_3_FD_187694 | JGI IMG/M metagenome (GOLD analysis project Ga0209208, IMG submission 187694) | Host-associated microbial communities from peat moss isolated from Minnesota, USA - S1T2_Fd - Sphagnum fallax MG (SPAdes) (version 2) | ecosystem: Host-associated > Plants > Peat moss >... | reverse complement strand
TAGGCATTTTAGACTAAATACTACGGGGGAGGTAAGGTATTCTATGTATCTCCCTTGAATTGGAAGGGAAAGGAGCAATTTGTTGATTCCTACATTGATTCTTGGTCAAATGCCCAATAGTGTTTTGAAATTGAAAAATTTGAGCACTTTCTTCTTGGAGATCCGGATCTCAAGTTTCTATCAAGCCGTATGTTTTTTGTGTGGGATGGCAACCATAGGCTACAAGCTTGGTTGCTTTACATCCAATGTGTGCATAATGAGGATCTTGAATGGCATTATTTAGAGGATTCCATTGTGTTCAATACCTCATGTTGCTTGTGGAGCTCTTCATCACTATGACAAACTTGAACAAGTCAGTTTCCAACTTTTCAATTATGTTTTGAATTCTCATTGTATTATCTTTCCAAAGCTTTGATGTTCTTGATTCCATCTATTAAATTTTTTGCTTGTTCCTAGGTCCATGGAATATGACCATGTGCAACCAAGCCTTGTGCATGAATTTTTCCACATCCAATCAATTGGCAACATTCCCTTAAAACAATTCCAGATTGTTCTCCTAGTGGATATTTTCGAGAAGTGCCAAAATAAATCCTATAAGACGTAGCACTCCTTGACATCAAAGGCTTTTTTTGACTACATGCATAAGATTAATTATATTTTCTTTTCCATCATTTAGCTAAGAGTCCCCTCATCTCATCTTCTTCTTCTTTTGGAGATTGTTTAATTGTTTTTGTTCCTTTTCTTTTGCTCACAACAGGAGATATCTTCAGATGTTGATGTTGTAGTTAAGCTTTATTATGAAGAAATTTATGACCCTGTAGAAAGGTCCACAACCAAGCTTCAAGATATGGAGAAGGCCATGGAGCTAGTCCATAAAGAACATTATTTTGTTTTTTGTAAGCACCTTTGGTTTGTGACCTAGTTCTAGGTCTAGATTTCCTCAAGGAAATTGAAGTCCATTATGACATGAATTCATAGCCTTAAATGTTCACTAAGAAGCTTCAAATGTTGGCATACTCTTGTGTGATTCCACAACAGCAACTCTCTTGGCTCAAGACTTGGAATGAGTTGAATGTGCTTAGGGAGGCCAAAAAATTCCCAAAGCAAGGATTTTCAGTCCAACAATTTGACAAGTGGCTCCACAAGGCCACTTTTTTGGCATTGGGTATGATTTCTTCCTCTCTTCACTTTGCTTTCTTGCATCTTTCTCATTGGCCGCTAATCCTTTAATTGTTTAATGTAGTCAAAGGTTGAGGCTTTGAAGTTTTATGCCACTACAATCACAGATCTCAACTTAATCATGTTGGATCTTCCAGAAGTTGTTTCACTTGCTTATTACATTTAGGACTAGCAACAAGCTCTCTAGGAGATCTGCTTCTTCATTCATGGATCTTGGTTTGATCGTGTTGGATCTTCTAGAAGTTGTCTCACTTGCCTTTTACATTCAATATTGGCAACAAGCTCTTTGGGAGATTTGCTTCTTTCGTGAGTACAAGCCAAGGGATGGAGTGCGTAGAAGCAAATCCTAATATTAATAAACAAGAGGGAAGGAGGCCCTCAAACAAGTGCTCTACAGGTTTGCCACTCACTTCCTCCCTTTATTGTAGCCATTATTCCCCTACTTTTGGTGTCAAGAGTAAAGCATGAAAAATATTTTAAAATTGAAATCTTATTGTTTTTGCAAGTATTTCTACTATGTCCTTCTTCCAGTGGGAGCCATTCCCCCTCTTTGGGATCTAGCGCAATTTAAAAGTGGACATCACCATGTATTGTAAGGAACTTCTCAAGGATTGGAGCTCCTCACACCTTATCGATTATGGGTGGTATCTTGGTTTGCCCCAACAAAAAAACTTCGGCTTCAAAGTTCTCATTATGTGAAAAAAATGAACTAAAATTTCAAGAAATCTTGTAATTGTCCATAAGCACTCAAATGTAAGAGGGGAAGAAGAAGGGGTCTACTTTGGGAAAGAGAAAACATAATAAGGACATTAAACCTAATTAGTGGATAGAATCCAGCATGGAAGCTCATTTGGATGCAACTTTAGCTTCGATTATCAATCAAACTGTTTTAGAACAAATTATTGACTCCAAGAGGACATTAAACCTAATTAGTGGATAGAATCCAGCATGGAAGCTCATTTGGATGCAACTTTAGCTTCGATTATCAATCAAACTGTTTTAGAACAAATTATTGACTCCAAGTCACCTCACCTTGGTGCTCCCTTTTCTTCTCCATTTTGAATGTCGAGCTCAGATTTTGAGAAGGTGTTCCCACTTCACTTCACCCTTGTTGGGCCAACCGCCCTTGTATTGCCATCTTGCAAACCCCTTGGATGGCATTGTATTGCATTACCATTGTCTTGGCCAAGTATTTCGAAGGAGAGGGTTGATTTTGAGAAGTGGCTATAGGTGTTGAGAAGATTTTTGTATTCATTCATGAGTATTTCAATGCCTCTTAGCTTTCTTTGATAGTTTCCATTTCAACTACTTGTTAATTCTTACCTTTTCCCATTAGTGTGCAAGTCGATCTTGAGGACAAGGTGAACCTTGTTCTTGTTGACATCCCATGGAATGTTTATATTCCTTTGGTCTCCCCTAATTCCCCAAAAACCCCCCTCTAGAATAATTGAAGGGAAGATTTGATAATATCCATTTTTGATTTTGAAAAAAAATTCTTGATTATTGATGCAGTTATGCTTCTTTTCCACCCGAATGATCCTTGAGTTCTCAAGGAGATCATGTCTTATTTGGAGAACTATAATTTTCAGATTCATATGGAGTGGGCAATCGTCAATTCTCTTCCATTTGCGAATTTGAAGGACCCTTCCTTGAAAGTATGGGCTCCCATATTTTATCTTTTTTCTTCGCATCCATTTCCAAGCTTGCTTTTATCAAATATTGTCTCTAGAATGTTGCAAACTTTCTTGAATTGAATGATTATTCTAGTTAGGACTCTTGATCATGGCTCCTCTTTAATTAGTTCATTTCGTTTTTCCCCTCCTTTTAAGGACTTCTTTAAGGTATTAATGTTTTTGAAGAAAATGTTCTTTACAATTGGATGGACATGTCTTCAATGTCAATGTCAAAGACTAGAAAGCCATTTTGAGCAACTAGAGAGTTCCATCCATTCACCTTTCAAGTCCTCATTGAGGTTTGCCCTAGAGTAGGGTCTTTTGTTGTTGATTTGTCCGCCTTTGATTTGTCCGCCTCCACAAGCTTTTTTCCTCCCTTTTCCCTAGCTCTTGCTTTGTTTGTTTACTTATAGTCTTGGTCCACAAGTTTTCTTCCTCCCCTCTCCCTAGCCCTTGTTTTTTTTTTTTTGCTTTTAGTTTTCCTTCTAGTCATGGTTTCCATTTTCATTCCTTTTGCAAGTAACAACATTAAGGCATGTCATGCCCTTTAGTGTCATGTTTTAGCTATGGAGCTGGACATGGATGTCTTCACCAAGGTTCTTGAACCCTTGGTTGTTGTTCTTATTCTTGAAGCGACCCGCCCAATTGTTAACATTGATGATGAAGGTTTGATAGTGGAGAGGTGACCCAAGAGAATCTTGGATTGTGAGTAAGTTTTCCTTTGTTATTTTTTACTCTTCCATTTTAGTTCCTTGATGTCCTTATCCTCTCCTTGTTTTGGAATGCAAAGGTGTCTCTAGAACACTACCCTTTTTGGATTTCAACTATAGTCCCCCAAGGGACTTCATATTGCCTTTGTATGTTGAGGTTCAAGCCCAAGCCTTTGCTGCCCATGTTTCACTGCTTAGGGTTAGGAATCCTATTTTGTATGATCTTGTAGTTAGAACATTCATAGATGATGAGGCTCAAGAGTGAAATAGGTTGTTTCTATGTTGAGCTCAAGGGTGGACCTCTTTAGCATGAGCTTTTGTGTGATCCTTAAGTTAGATGGAAAGTTCTAATAAAGATGTTTTTTTCCTCATTTTGATTTTTGTGTTATACTTTCTTACATGGCATTTTTTTTTTCTTCCCTTTTTTTCATCATCGTCATTTTCATCTAAATTCTTTGCTTTCCTATATATGTTTTCCACTAAAAATATCTTCCATTCACGCATGTGGCCTTGCCAAAAAGATGTTACAATAATTATTATAATTTCTAGTGAATGTTTGTCGAACATTTGCATTATTCCAAGTAATTCAAAAATCCCTTGTTTAGTGTTACACTTCCAAAATTTGGCTTGAATGTTTGAAAGCGCATGATCAATAATTATAGCTTTACATTTTTTTCCAATTTTTATTTCTATTGTTTCCCCCATTTTTCACTACTCTTGGTGTCAATAGTAAAGGATCGAAAGTCATTGAATTGTCCAAATAGGTTACTAGGTGTCCCACTGTAAGGAGTCAAGGTTTTTATGGCCAATTCTTAGCTTTTTGGGTGGCAATATGGTCCAAATGTTTCATGATTTCTCAAACTTTAACTTCAAGAATTGAGTGAATGCAACAATACTGGCTCCTAAAGTTTAATTTGCAACGTAATGAACATTTCAAAACATATTTAATGCACAAATCCAAAAGTTAGCCTTGCAAGTGGTGATTGAAAACATTGCATGAACTCCTTATTACATATTTGCCATTGTTGATCATCCTTTGTCTATGTTCTTATCACATTTTTTTTCCCTATTCTCGGTGCTGACAATTGAGGATCGAAATATAAAAATCCATGGGGCCAACTTTGAGCTTTGAAACTAGCCACTATTGAAAAGATTGTAATAACTCACTACTACATAATGGCCATCTTGTGTCCCCCCCCCACTTTTCCCTACTCTTGGTGTTGAGAATATAGGATTTTCCAAGCATGTTAGTTAATGTCTCCCTTTACACTAGGAGTTAGGGATATAAATGCTGGGCCTTTGATGGGTCAATCTATCAAAAATAAAATTCAAAGAAATTAATCAAATTAGAAATTTGATTATGATTTTTTATTAATCGTCATGAAAGTCATCTTGAAGTTTTTTAGGTAATAAAAAATTATTTTATTCTCAAAAACGATTTTTTAATTAGAATTTTTATTTATTTTCAAAATTTTGTGTTTTATTTTAGTCAATTCTTGCATAAATTTTGAAACAATTTTCAAGATTTAGATTTAAATGAATTGAAGTTAAATTACTTGGATCTTTTTCAAAAAAAATTTAAAAAAAATTGGTCATATTAATAGTTTTTTACAATTCATATTGATGTGAAACTTTGTGAAAGAAATATTGTAAGTGCAAAGCCAAAAAATAAAATTAAAAAAAAACAGAAGCATTATCAATTTGGTTACTGAACATTCATATTTTGATAAAAAACCCAACAAGTGGATGGTTGGTGTTCAAATCGGCCTATCAATTGGATGGGTGCACCCAAAATCTACACATGTCATATTTGCATACACACTATGTGAAGTTTCAAGCTCCAACTCTCGAATCCATAGTTCTCCTTTTGGTTTATAGATTATTCTATGAATTATGTTGTTTAGTTCTCCTTTTGGTTTATAAATTATTCTATGAATTATGTTGTTTATTCTTTTGACAATCACTGGAATTGTCTTTCTTTGTGGTAGACATATTGTTTCGAGCCAACTTTTTTGGGTGTGCTATTCACATCATTGGAACCTATTTTTGTCCTTGGTGTTGTCGATTTTGGGTTTTCTTCTTCCTCATTTGTCATGTTTTCTTTGGGGCTTTGTGGCTCTGGCATCATGCTCTCTTCTTTGTCATCCGACTCCATCGTTCCAACATTTGCACATGTTGTGGAGTCCTCATCCTCCTCCACCTTGTTGGTAATTATATTTGCCTCCACCAGCTAGTCCATTTCCCTTATGTATGCAAATGTTGGTGCTTCATATGGATTCTCCTTTACATTTTATTCATTTCTTGGCCATTTCTATTCTAAGATTGAATCATTTATTTTTTTGGGTGCTTGGAATCCCAATATGTAATCGTGTTGTCAATGAAATCTTGTTTTGAAATTTCAATTTGTCGGGTGCATTGGCCATGGATTGTTTTTAGGTGGTTGTGGTAAGCTCTTCAAAAACTTTGGCATAAACATTTTGATCAATTTCCCATATATCTTGTAGTCGTGCAAGTGGTTAGTAGATGCCCAATATCCAAGCTTCACCTAGAAGTCTACATCTACATTCTTCAACTCTACTTTTGTTACAAATAGTTATAAATCCAAATTTGATGGTGTTCAACAACAATGCCGTGAATATGGATATTATAACATTTTGCAAATGAAAATTTCTATCCTAAGTTTCTTAGAATTGGACCCTTCAACTTGAAAATAAACCTATACTGAATGCAAGTCATAACCCATTTTGGAAACATGTTGGTTGGTGGCATATTTGTAATTGTTGATTCCAATATTGCATTTAAATCTACTATGATTGCCTTTGGTTTTCATTGGACTAGTTGGTTGGTAGTGATGAGTTTAGAATGGTAAGATATGCCACAAGAGCTCCTAATTGTAGAACAATTACATGTGTTTGAACAACCACAAAATCATGTATTTGTGCATGTTAATCATTTATTGCTTCAATCTTATTTTGTCAATGATTGTTTCTCTCAACAATTAATCCACATTTGTTCAGCATGTGAATGAAATAACAAATAACTTGAAATGGTATAAACAATGTAAAATGTCAGTTGCTACTTGGTATTGTCTCAATTACTAATGGGCACATGCCTCTTCATGGTGAATGGGTAATGTATAGATAAACACATATCTCTTGGTGGGTCACTAAATTCTTTCAATTCTTAATGGGCACATGCCTCTTGGTGGTGAATGGGTAAAATATGGATTGGCAAATACCTATTGGTGGTTCAACAAGTTTATATGCCATTGATTTGGATTTAGTTTAAAATTTTAAATGGTTTAGATGTTGTAGAAAGTCATATTAAGGAAATATGAAATATAATTTGAAGTATTGCATCAACATTTTGTGTGTTGTATGTTTCAAGATAAGCCAACATGAAATTATTCCATCTTGTTTCTCTTGTTCAATTTTTCGCAACAATTTTGTTGCTAATGTTCATTTGAAAGTTCATCCATTTTATTCATCCAAGAATATCATTCATCCATGACACATGGCAAAATGTTCCTTCACATCACCAAATATTCTGTCCTATGTGTTAAATAATATTTCATTGACATCAACAAAATATTCCTAAAAAGATTCCCTTAGGCTCATTCTTGGTGATCACACTCACAAGACAGCATCCCTGACTAATAATTCGATAACTCTAATGATCTAATTGTTGAATCAATCTCTATCTTTGGTAATCTATATAGATAATTCCCTATATCATTTAACTTTTAATTGTAGATAGATTAAGTTAACTCAGGTAGATAGATTTTCTCAGCAAGAAAAGTTTCCAAAAGTTGATAGCAGTGTCTGGAATTCCACCTTGGTAGTTCACAATGGTATGATGAATGTTGTGTTATCCACAGAGAGCATCCAGTGACTCCAAGTTTAATGAGGAAAGCTTAACGTATTGTTTTCCTGGCAAACTTCACACCGATCTCATTTTAAGAGAGTTTTCAAGCCATTTCACATGTCTTTAAACTGAATCGTGATTGTCCTGCACATTTGAAACTAAGCTGGATGAAGCTGCCTTTCCTTGAACCAAACATCTACACATGAACATCACAAGCATTTGGGCGTAGCACTTCAGGGTGATGAGGAATACTTTGCTTGCAGAAAGAGGGCCTAGAAAGAGACAACCCCTACAGGACTGGCTAGGGTAATCCAGGCTTTTGAATAAGTGAGAGAGTTTCTCCATCATTCAAAATGAGCTAATCTTCCACTAGCAAAATTGGATGGGTAAGCGATATGATGAACATTCTTTCTCTCCTGCTGCTGGAAAGCAGAAGCCATTAGGTCTAACAGCTCTCTTTCAAGGGCACCTCTGGAATTGGTGCTGACTCCATGTTGATACATTGAAAACACAGTGAGGCTAAGTTTGAGAAGAGAGCAGATGCTGCCACTTGACATTTCCTGTTTACTTTTGTAGAGAGAGCTGAGTATGATTAACTGGTTCACTTACACTATTATTCCTCCAGCTAAATTCCACTTAAGATTCTCCCAATAACTTTCAGTGAAGCGTTTCACACAATTTCTTCGGTTCATGCTGGTCACCCTGGAAAAACCCGATAGATGGCTCTGCATTGACAAGAAGGATGAGCATGAGACATCACCAGAGATGGGAGAAAAACTCACCTTTACTCTTCCATTCTCATGTTGTCCATCCCTTGGCTCACATGCATTGGGCATAAGGCTCACATTGCAGCACATTGCCCCACAGAGAATCTTCTCATGCCCCCTTTTTATCTCTGTTTGGAGAGTAAGAATGGCACTGCAGGACCTCCATCAACCATGCATGTTTGGCAACTGTACTGAATCACAAGGAGCACAGCAATGATGAGCAGCCATTTCACAGAATGATGAAGACTACAGCAATCTCACAGGATCATGAAGAGGAGCAAAATTTCACAGAATCACTAAGAGCAGCAATTTCTTACTTCTTGCTTTGGAAGAAAGCCTATTCACCACCTTGATCAGGCACTTGATGATGTAAGCTCTCCAGTTTCACAGCTTCCTCATGAGCAATGATCAATCCTTGAACATTTTCCTGTATGGATGCACAAATAGATTCCAGAGGCAGTATAGAAAAAGGCTCCTCAATCAGCACTCCAACTTCCTCAATACAAAACAAAGCTGCAGCACTGAGGAAAGTGGCAGGGATAACAAGCCAGCTACACTGATCCCACAGAGCTAATGGCAGCGCAAGGTGCCAGATGATGAGAAACCGCGACGTCAATCTTGTGTAGGACAATGGAATGGGCGTCTTGAAGATGCGCTCACAGATCCCCAGATTGTCATGAAACTGTGTGATGTTCATATCTATGGATGCTTTCTGCATCCCTGAGAGAGAACAGTTTTGAATCGTCTCTGACATGACCTGAAGAACATAATTAGGTCGATGCCGTGACGCCATTGCAGCTTCCACTTCCTTCTTCTGTAGCAAACCCTTGAGCTCCATCTTCAGATCCTCTTCCCGTGCTACATGGTCTTTCAAGCAGTAACAAAATGCAACGGCATGGCGCAAGAAACACTGTACCTTGTGAGCATCATCAGGACTCTGCGTCCATGTTAATGCTTGCCGAGTAATATCTCTTGTTCTGTTGACGATCGATCCCCAGGCCTTTCTGCCCTCATCAAACCTCCCATAAGAAGCATTTGTACGAAAGACAAGCAACAATGCAAGCGCTGGTGCGGTGAGCGAGAAAGGAAGAGACGAGACTTGCATGAGAGGCATCCAGAGAGGGAGGGCATGTGCCAATACGGCCTCATTGTACCCTGTGATTGCTGCAGCAATTGCTGTAAGCGTCATCACTGGAGGTCCTAGCGCGAGAATCACTCGAGAGGATGCAACTGAGAGCAAATGCTTTGCATGTCTCGTGCTGCTGCGATGTCGCATCCAGTCGTCATGGTCGTATACTGTGCGCCGGTGGATCATAGCTTCTTCATTCTCCTTGTCTGCTGTCTTGGGGCTGAAGTAGCTCTTGTAGTTGCAGAAGAAGAACAAGCAAGGCTGGAGAATTGTCGTCTTTGTCTCTCCTCCATGCTTTCTCCTGGCACTTGCAGCATTCTGACAATGATGGTAAAGCAGCTCTACTCCACTGCTGGCTCTCCCCATCTTCAGGCTTCTTGTTGTGTTGTTTGCAGTTTTGGGAAGGATATTACACTGTTGTCTTTGGAAGCATTTTCTCCATAGCGAGGCTTCTTGAAATTTCCTTTGTATCTCTGATGAGCTCATCATAACAGAGTTCAATGTCATCCGGAAGTGCCATAGAGAGGAGGATGCCATGGCCTCAATTGGAGTGGAGGAAGAAGGGAGGAGAAATCGCTGATGATTGTCAAACATTCCAGTCCCGAATCTGGATGCTGAGAAGAAACCAAATCCTGATCTCAATCCTGGCTTGAAGAGATCATGCAAAATGATCACGTGAACCTGCTTCCGTGACCACAAACACATTTCTCTATGGCATTCTCCAGGTCTGTAATCTGCTTCCTAACCAGTGTGCAGAGAGAGGAGCAACAATGTTTGCAAGCTCCAGGGTTTTGCGAGCATCTTTGACAGAATATATCATCTCCATTGATTACAGTTGAGAGCTCTGGCATTCAATCCTTCCGATGCACATTCCATCATGACACTCCAGGGAAAGTACCTATCTCAAAAGGGATAGGAAGGCCACAATTGTAGGGCATTGTTGTTGGGCAGAGGAAGGAGACAAGTGCAGCAACAATTGAAAAATGCTATCAAGATCTACCTATCAGAAGGTGAGCAAGATGGGGTGTTACAAATGGGAGGAGGGACAGGGAAGGCCTCCTCCCACCAGGTCTGAAGGGACACATTCTGCGATGTTGTATCCTTCTTGGATGTGATTCACAACTTCCTCATCTCTTCTTCACAACCCATAACTGCACTGCAACTGCTACCAAATCTTTCTCACCTGTGGAACAAGAATGTCTACAAAACTGCACTGAAATGGTTGCTCCCACTTTGTATATCCTTTATAAAAAGCTAAAGCTGCCTTGCATATAATATCCATAAACTATAGATACAAGACCTCTGTACAGTGCGGTTTCTTCTAAACTTATGTGGTAACCCTGAAGCAAATGATCCAGAGCTGAGGGTTTGTTTCCTTCTCTTGTAGTAATATATTGCCATTGCTAGTGTAGCTGAAACCACAATGGCAGCAAATAGAGACCCGACAATTACACCCACTTTTTTCTCATGTGGATTTGGTTCTGTGCAAGCCTGCCAAAATCAAAACCACAAAACAATTGGTTGAAAACACATACTTTATGGGTTCATCTGCTTGGATTCTCATAATCTAGCTGTCAGTGGGGTCAAATGAGCAATTTGATAACTACAGTTGCTCATGAGAAAGCAAGCTTTGAAATGGAGTTGTTTGGGTACTAAGTAGAAGAAGGTTGTGTGGTTTCTGCCTCAAATCCAATTAGCAACAAATATATAATTCACAAAAGAGTAGCGTCAGAAGGCTGGAAAAGAGCTGTGACTCACTGAATTGGGAGCAAGTTGACTGTTTGGCCGTTCTAATGTTTGCAGTGTCACAAATTTGTCACTCTGTATTCACCCTTTAGCCTGCACCATGACAATTAGTATGTGCACACAGAGTTGAGCAAAAAGCAACAAGCAAAAGCTGGAGAATTCTGAAGAAGAGAGGTATCACTTGCCTGATACAAAAGTCAGTGCAGGCTAAAAGTTAGGTCACAAGAACTTCTCTTGCTGAGTTTATAGACAGCTGATTACAGGAAAAATAGAAGAGGCAACTGATGGGAAAGGGAAGATAATAACCTCCCAAGCTTGTGAGGCGAGAGATCCACAAGGTCATAGGTAGGTGGTTTGGTCATTAACACTCTTGACTTCTTGTTGTAGAGTCAATAGCAACCAAACCTGTGCACCCCTGAAACCATGGACGTGTCTCCAATGGTCCTGAGCTGTTGAGGGCTTTAAGGATATTTTCAGCTGTGATCGACAAGCTGTGGTTCCAAAGAGCATCACACACTTCAAAATAAGCTGTGACTGAATTAATGAGATAGGGTGTGTAAGTACGTGACTTGTTTTGGCCGACTGCTGGGAGACCTGAGTAGTTTGTTGTCTGCCAGTAGCTATGAAATTTCTCACCAATGTAGTTTTGTGAGTAATCACCACCTGACCATCCCAAGGAAGAAGACACAGACATGAACTGATCTTCCCACAGAGCATCTAACCAAAGATGAGCACAAACATGCCAAGTCTCTTCTTTGCTCCTTGAAATCCTCAACTGCTGCTGATTTCAAATGAAATCTTTATCTGAATCAACCTGAATTTCATTACTTCAGGTCTAGGAAGTCTAGAACACTAAGCTCTCAACATGGTCTGTGAATTATAATTTTCACCAAAACAATATTCCTGTTCCTTAGGGGCTCTCAATCTGAGGTACCCTAGTGGTAGCAACAGTACCATTAGTACTAGGCAAGTTCTGTACAGTCAATTACATTTGCCAGAGCAGTCTATGGACGTGGATACATACTATAGGGTGACAGGCCTATTTTGGCCACCAATGCGCACACCAGAGTTGGATCTGTCACATCCATCAAAATACACCATCTCTCACTGCAGAGGATAAACCATAAATCACTACTTGGCACATCCATCATGGCTGCCCATCATCTCCCATCTATAATGCCAATAGGATGCAGGGACTTGATCATGGGTTTCAAGATATCAAGTGTCATTGGTGAACTTAAATATGAACCAGGGCTGCAATCTCTTCTTGTCAAATTGAAGAGAGAGAGAGAGAGAGAGAGAGAGTGAAGATCAGGAAATAAAATTCAAGCATCAGATTTTGAGAAGCTTCTGACCAGTCTAAAATTCATCAGCAGGGCCAAATGCAGTCACACGATCAGTACCAAAGTACCACCATGGAAACTCCAACCTTTTCTATTTATGCCACAGAATCACACAAGGATGATCAAATGAATGACTAAGGTGGTCTCTGGTAACATCTCATCTGACTCTATGACCAGGAATGCTGAATTTCAGCTTAAGAACTACCTGTGAAAAGGAAACTGACCAGATGTCTGGGGCTTCTTGAGGATTCACCACAAGGATCACAAAATCCAGTGGTTGCAGGGAGCTTAAAATACTGTCAAGCTGAGAAACATCAACTGATGAATTGTATCCTGAGTGCAACATCTCCATCTGTAGATTGGCTGTACCATTCACAGTTTGCCAAGAAGCAGACCCATCAACCTTCTTGAGTCACATTGAAACAATCTTACATAGGTATAGGTGAGCTGGGGCCCCTCCATATTGCAAAACAACTTGGTGAAATGCTATACAGTGCATTATGTGAGAGAGAAAGAGGGTCACTTTGGGGGTCAAATGTGCAGGTATGCAGGCACTACACTATGCGATTCTTGAGATCAATTCATTTATTGATGGAATAAGAGTTGGGTATGGAAGGAATGACATTCCAGTGTCCATTCATTCACACCAAAATTAATCTGCTACATGTGGCTGCTTTTTATCCATGAGCTAGATGCAAGTGAGGACAGAGAACATACATTGTTGATGTTGTCAAATTCAATGCATAGTGTCCCATTGTGTAGATAATAGTCACATTGCTCATGAGCAGCTTCAAAATCTGCACCATGCATGCAAACCTAGGACAGGTCCAATCTGCAGTCTCTGTAATATGCCACTACATCATAAACTAGCATTGCAATCCTATGAGCACCCCGTTAAGAGACACTAAGCTGTTATCACCCTTCACTGTGAGAAGGTGGACTTCAAATCCTAAACCTAAGAGCTGCACTTCCTGTCGAGCAGCTATCAAAAACAGCAATTGCTTATTATCAACCACCCTAAGGGCATTGGCATTCATCCCTCAATCACTGAGATCTGAATGGCAATCTTTCCCTCAGTAATGTAGTAATCGTTCTAAGCAGATTGTGGGTTAGTTATATGTGATTACTGGCACTCAGAGTCTTCGAGAGCACAAACTCCTCTAAAGAGCACCTTTGGAAGATGCTCTGAATGTATAATCAAGATGCAATGAGGAAGGGATCTTGCACTTACACTAGCTGCCACTGCTTCTGCCTGAGCACCAGCTCCATACCTGAAAAAGTCCCAAATGGAGTTAACTGTATCAGCTGATTCCACATTGAGCATGTGGACGAAGATGGAAGTTAGAGATGAAGATGGCTATGAAGTTGATGAGCATAAACATGGAGGACAATCTCAGAAACACATTGTGATTGCAAGTCACAAAGGTAATTAACCTATCTCAATATTTCACAATTTTTACTATAGAGATGCAGAAGAAAAAATCAAGACAAGGAAGAGAGAACAATTTGCTTCCAGAAATAGACAATAAGCAATATAAGAAAACATTGAGGAAAATAAGGTCATCACAATGCACAAAAACAGACAATCAAGCCAAAAGATTCACACTATGCAGAAAAAAGTGGGGAAGGTATCCCTGTTTGAGAGTGGCTCCCTGTAACAGCAAAGGAAATAAGAGGGTAATCTTCATCTGCCAAAACAATAGCAGCTGACATGGCAGCAACTGTACATGCTGGCCCAACAACACCAACAAGGGGGGGGTTTTGTGGCAGTACTCTTTGCCAGCATATTGTGGGTCCCAATTTGAGCTGTCTCCCAATTACATCCACTTGGCTTTGAGTGCGGCAATAGATGGTATGTCTGCCTCCCTGAGTTCAAAACCTCACTGCTACACAAAATGCTGTTTCCCTGCATGCAAGCAAAACCAAGGTCCATTAGCACATTTGTGTGGCAGGTGAATCCATCAAATGATATGTTCCGCTTCTAGTCACCAGATTCAGCATCCACTTTGGAACAGCCACTATGGAGTTCATGTTCCATATTTGACCAAAACAGTTCAAAACTTTTGATTCTGATTCCTCAGACATCTTCTGCGATGGTGCTCTTCCTATCATCGCAGTCAAAGAGTCCTGATGCAGAATTGTATGTGTCTCTTTGTGAAGTCACATCAATGCAGTGTTGTTGTGTATGCACAGTGTATATATGTCTTTGCTGATTTCAGGTCAAAGTTTCTCTCTGGCACATGTATACTATGGAAGCTTACAATATCTGGTCTCTCCTGTGTCATCCCAAGTTCTTGCGATGTTGTCTACAAAGTCAAATTTATGAAGTCTTGCGATTCTTGTGATGAATAATTGAGTACTCCAGAAAGATGCACAATCTACAACTCTGAGGATGGACTCTTCTTGTACATCAAGAAGAAGAGTCCATCCTCAGAGGCATATTTCTTATCAAGGAAAAAATATATGAAGTTCTCTCAATTCTTTAGCTCTACGAGAAAGAAGGCACAAATAAAATGTGTGAGGTTAAAGACATGATGTCAAGAAGAGAAAGGGAAGTGAGACTGAAAGAAAGAAAAGGAGGGCAGTACCATTCTGTGACCAAGCTTGTCAGCATTTCAGAGCTCCTGGATGGCAACAAGAAGCCTAATGTGAAGTTCTGTAGGGCCACTGTTGTCACCTACATTGTCCCTGCCAGCAATACAAGCAGCACAGCCCAGAGCATCAGGAGTGACAACAACAACAACAAACCTCTCACCATCTTTTTTTCCCTGTAGATTGATTTCCCTCCCAATTGTCGTCCGTTTTGTTTTGTTTTTTTGGTTTCTTGTCTTGGTGCCAAAACCTGATGTTAGACAGAATAGCAACATCTCAATTACCAACCAATTATCTATCTGCTTAAAAATTTGGAATCTGTCCTCTCTAAATCCATAGGGATTCCAGAGGATCTGTTGCAGCGAGTAATCCAGATTCTTGTAAAATTCAAGCTCTTATCTCTTGCACTCTTCAACTAGGAAGATATGGTTTTCTTCTTGTCTGGTAGCTTGTTCATTCATAATTTCAAAGTGATTTCATTAAACCTTTCTACCTTGTTCCAAAACAACCAACAACACTTTTCCCCAAGGTTGAACTAAAACTCAACAAAGAAACGTTAAAACTAAACAAAGAAGAATGACATTAGTAATTCTAAACCTCTCAGTACCAACAAGCAAACAAGCATCCTATTCCTACAACACACCACACTCCCACAACCTTCCTCTTTTTCTGTTCATTTTTCTTTTCCAACTCCAACTGATACAAGCTTCATTTGACAGTTCCCTTTCTTTCCTAATTCCTCCACTCCCTCCCAACAAAATCTCTTCTTATTGTCTGTTCTCCCTCTTACCAAAATCTCATTTTTCTTCCTTTGCTTCCTCCTCTCACCTCGTTTGCCTTGTTTTTTCATAATATGTCCCTCATACCTCCCTCCTAACCACCAAGCTGCTTCTAGTTTTGCTCTCCAGATAGCAACTTGTAGTTTCCCAAGTTCCCATACCCTCACCCTCTTACGATTTCTACAACTTTTCTCTTGCTATCTACCTCAATTTACAAAAGGACCCAAAGAGAAATCGAAGGAACTCCACTTCTAAAACTAATTATCAAAAAGGTTTAGGGTTTTAGTAGTTTCAAGTGCTTTAACCTTAATCAGCATGCCCTGATTTGAATTCACCATTTATCAACAATCTAACCATACAAACCTGGACATCCCAAAACTACAACAAAACTTGTTATGCAAAACTAGCCCTATAAACCCCCAGAGTGGCCATCAGGCTCCAATGTCCAAAAACAAAAGGGATTTTAGCTCCATGGTCCCAAAACAAGGCTAACTGACTCATCCTACCAAGAATGTCTAGCTAGCCTACAATATCTGTCACTTGATACCCATGCTCAACACCTGAGCTCTGAAAATGAAGGAAGCTACAAAAAATTAGCAAGTGAAGATTGACAATGCAGCAACAACTACAAGAAAGAAAGCAAAACACACTTGAGTCAATGTGAGCTTGCAAAGCTGCAAAACGAGAAATCATTGCTAAAAGCTTCACCAATCATGACAATAGCAACAACAGAAGCTTCACCTTCACTGTTATGACACATTACCATCACAAAAACTTTCATTCACCCTTCCATCATCACCAGAGACGAACTTCTTGCTTTGCAACTCATTAGATTACAAACGAACGAATTGGCTATTGAGCAATGAGACTTTAACGTATTATCACAACAACCTTCAAGGCAACTTTATGCTATGTTATAACATATTGTGTTATGGATCCATAACTTGCTGGACGGGCTCTAAAAAAGTGGGTCTCAATTGGGTCTCCTACAAGGTACACCTGAGATCTAGGAGTAGGGATTTTCTAAGGGCCTAAGCAATCGTTGGTTTGGCCTTGGCACCACCGGCTAGTGCCTTGAACACCAGGATAGCAATCTGCTTAATGTGCTCCGGAGGACCCATATCGCCAACAGGTACATAAGTGGCAGTCCAGGTCGCATCAGTGGTACCGGCAGCACCGGCCCCAGGAGCGAACTTCATGGTGGCGCTGAAGTAGTGGTACCGGGGATCTCCCTGCAGCACCGTGTACCCTAGAGTCTTGCTGGCCTCGTCGAACAAATCCATGCGCTCCGTCACTTCTCCGGCGTGCGGGATGGCTGCATAGCAAAATTCACGCATAAATGGGGAATAAGAGCTTGCAGTACTTCAACAGAATTTAGGTCTTCTTCTTGGCCTTTCATCAAAGAGAATGAGAACACGAGACGCGAGCCAAAATCGAACAGTCACTGCAGTGGTGGGTTTTGTGAAGAGGTTGTGGTGTGAGTGAGTGGGGGGATTTTCATACCAGGCCCCATCTTGACGACGCGGATGCTGCCAGGTTCACCGTGACCCTGGAGAAACGTGGACGATGCAAAGAATTCGGGCATCACCTTGGGCAGCAATTCGTCCGCATGCTTGCACGCCTCCCAGATAGCATC
>Ga0209208_10005624_pt1 | contig 17418 bp, 19 predicted proteins | sample S1TSphfallax_3_FD_187694 | JGI IMG/M metagenome (GOLD analysis project Ga0209208, IMG submission 187694) | Host-associated microbial communities from peat moss isolated from Minnesota, USA - S1T2_Fd - Sphagnum fallax MG (SPAdes) (version 2) | ecosystem: Host-associated > Plants > Peat moss >... | reverse complement strand
TTTGAATATGAATTTGTGTAACATCTATGGCACCATTGATTGACACGAGCCATAATAGTTATTATTAAACACATTTGATAACTTTGATTTAATCACTCCTAAAATTAGGATAAATGAGTTTCCTATGGGTAATTTGATCCTCATTTGATCCCCTAGCCATTTGAGTTGATTCTTCATTATCAAGTTCATTGCACACACAAACTCATGCAAAACTATGTTGATAGTCGACTTCCAACAACAACAAGTAGTTTGAAACAAGGCAAATAATTTTTAAAAATTAAAAGTGGTACAATTTTCATAGGGACAATAAACAAAAACCTTGTGTTTTTTTTCTTTGTTAAAAGTTTAATTTTATGTGTTAAATGTTGCATAATTTGTAAAAAAATACAAAAACAACAAAAATCACAAAGATCATAAAATTATCTAAGACAAGATTAAAACAACAAAGATCCCATATACAACACAAAAAATAAAAAACTAAAATAATAATAATAATAAATAAATAAATAAAGAATTTCACAAAATGTGATGTGAAAAAGTCAAGCAAAGGAAATCACAAAGCTTGCAAATTCATAGAGTGCAAAGCACAAGAATTGAGAAAGTGTTTCAAGAAATCACAAAAAACATAGGAACACAACAAATTGTAAAAATGCAAAATAACTTGAAAATTTTGAAATTATTTAATTTTTTTAATTAAAAAAAAAAGAAAAAAGAAAAGAAAAAGAAAAAGCCAACTTACCCTATGTGTGAACCAAACTTTAAATGTGATTAAAAATAAATCTAATTCTAATAATGCACAAACTGAAAAAGTTAATAATACATGCAACAGAAATAAAAGAAGAAGAAGAAGAAGAAGAGGGAAAAAAAAAAAACTAAAAGAAATAAGATGAAAAAGAAATATTATAATTTTAAAGTGCAATTGAGAAGTTAATACTATTAATTACATTAAAAAAAAGAAGAAAATAAAGAAAAAGGAATAATACTATTAAAAATAAGATCTAATTTTTAAATGTGCAACTGAAAAGCTAACAGAAGAGAGGAATTTTATTTATTTATTAATTTATTATTATTATTATTATGCTACCCAAATAAAGAAGAAAATGAAACTAGAATAGAATAGAATGGAATAGAACACACACTTCTGCATTAGGGTTTTAACCGAGTCCCTCCCTCAAGTTCTTATCCAGTTTTGTGAAGAATTTCGGAGGAGGAGAACGGAAAATGAAGCAAGGAATTGGTTTGCTTCTCAGATCAAGGAGCCTTGCTGCTTGAAGAAGTATGAGCCGTCGTCGTCTGCTCTTCACTTGGAAAGGTGAGTTTCAATTACCCTACCTGTTGCAGTTTTTGTTTTCGGGGGGGGAGCGGGGGTTTAGAATCATCCGGTTTGAACAGAGATTCAATCTTCTTCTTCTTCCCCCCCCCTAAAAAAAAAACAAAACGAGAGCCGAGAATTCGTTCAGGATTTCCAGAGTTTCTTAGCTCGCATTCAGTTTTAACGTGCAATTGCAACGTGCACATGAAACCCTTACTGGTACTAAACCCTAGTGTGGTGGGTACTAGGGCAAGGCGTTGCTATCTTGCAAGTGATCATCATCATAGATTCATCCCCACTTTGGTACACTGTAATTTTTTAATTTTTACTAGTTTAGGAGGGAGGAAGAATTTTAGCCACCATTCTTACAAGGTGTATGCACCCACCTTCTGAGAAAGAAGGGGGTTAGGGGTTTAGGGTTTGCACTTTGTAGCATACATCTTTGCGTTTGCCATGGAGTGGTGATGCCCTAGCTTATGATGATCAGTGATATTCAAACTGAATTTATTGCACATACCTCCTCTCTTGCATTTGAAGTTCTTGCATTTCACAAGCTAGGTTCTGATATTGCACATTTTGGCTTTGATTCTCCAGATCTTATGATCTAGTCAAAAGTTCCCAATGAATAACTCAGCAGCAAAACAAGGCCTGGGCCAAACAAGCTTGTTGCTCTCATATGCCAGCAAGGGAGATGTAGATGCTGTGAAGCAACTGCTGGATGAGGGTGCCTCTGCGAATGCCTCAGATTATGATGGAAGGACTGCCTTGCATTTGGCAGCAAGTGAGGGCCATGTGCCTGTGGTTGAGTTGCTGCTCCAGCATGGTGTGGATGTCAATCCCGTCGATCGCTGGGGTGATACAGTGAGTTTCCTTGATTTTCCACTGCTTTGCTCCTGTAGCTGCATATTTGTGTGAAATGCTTCTGGTTGCTGAACTTCGGCTTTGCAAATTTTATGATCTGGTGACAAACAAAATTGCTTCCTGACTTTCACACAATGTGACCAGTTCACAGACAAACTAGGATAGGTTGAGTATAGGTGGCCATCAGGACTCAATATTGGTTTGGGGTGGCCTTTCTGCCAAACCAAGTTTATGGTACCAATTTGGGACATTTCTGTCTTTACCATCAACATGGTTCTTGGTGCAGCCCTTGGCAGATTCTCGGAAGTATACAAAAGGGGTTGTTTCAAATATTCTAGAATCACATGGTGGGAGGATTGAGGTATTCAAGTCTCAGTCATCATCCCACACTTGTTTTATAGCCTGGTGCAATGTGATGTATGTTTTTCATTGTTCAAGTGTATGGTTAGAACTTAAATGTGTCGATTATCTTGGGGCTTTGGTATGCTAGCTAGCTCATGTTGGTTATTGTTGTGTTTGATATTTCCAGTGAAAGATTTGCACTAACAAGGTAGAGATCATTGTGACCACCCATAAAATTATCTGTATCCAGGATAACAAAAAGCATGGTGCTGTATTTGATATGGATCCAAGTGCCCATTATGAGATTGATCGTTCTGAGCTGGAGCCCATGGAACACATTCCTCCACTCAGCAAGGCAAGACACTTTCCCCAGGACTATTGTTTGCTCTATGAAGAATTGTTGATAAGACCATGGACTCTACTTGTCTTCCCCTGCAAAGCTTTGGAGAAGATAATAGTTGCTGCAGGGAAACAGTTCTTAGAAAAGATTCTCTGGAAGTTTCTTGCAGACTTAACTGTTTGGCCCCCACTGGTGGGTATGTATTGTGGATGTGTTGTGACTCCTTTCCTTTGAGTATCTTAAGAATGAACTCTAACAAACAAACCCCAAGTCAGACTTCAAAAGTGCATATTTTCCTTTGCTGTGGAATAATGTGTTTTGCTGGTTTTACTGTTTGATGTAACATGGCTTCAGCTGGCACTTACAGTCAGAAGCATAATCCAGGAATGAAGGACTTCTGCTGTCTCAATTACAGGGTCCCGATGAAGAAATACGTGTTGTAAAGTGGCGAGGTACAAAAGTGGCAGCCAAGACAATCTACCTACCTCTCACTGAAGACCCAGAAGTTTTGTAAGTGCCTTGGTTTTACCTGTTGCAGTTAATCTGCATCCTCTTACTATCTAGCTGTGAATCTTGACTACTTGGAAACACCATGTGTGCCAGAATATGCTAGTGTACCCTTTTGTAATCTTGCAGTTGTAAAACCATTTGAGCAGTACAAATTTTCCAGCAATTTCAAGGACTCCAATTCTCCATTATCTTCTGCTTTCAAATGGAACAATGCAGATGGGAATTATTACTGAGTGCATGTGCTGAACCCCTTGATGATTTATTTTCTGTTATTTTGTATGGTGGTGGTTTGGGCAAGCAGTAACAAGCTAAAATTGCAGCTGCTGATGCTTGAACAAATGCGCCATCCTAACATTGTGCAGTTTCTTTGTGCTGTCACAAGGAGTCAACCCATTGTTATTGTGACAGAGTATCTTCCAGGGGTAAACCTCTTCTTTTCACCTGTGTGGATGGAGAAACAAGTGGGAGAAAATTCTGTTATGGTCCTTTTGGCAGTGGACTTCTAGGGGTGTAGCTCAACTGTTTGTGTTTGTGCTACTGCACCCATGTTCAAACCTTTCTTACCCCAGGTTTTCTGTTGTCTGCTAACATATTGTCTATCTTGCCTCTGCATGCCACTATTATTTTCTGATTGTAACATGGCGTGGGGCCTAACAGGGTAAATTAAATGACATCATTTCAAAGGGTCGGATACCTACAAGGAAAGCATTGAGCTTTGCTCTGGATATTGCTCGGTACACCCCATCTTTTCTTCTGTAGAACATCAGATGTTTCAGCAATATCTTTCTTTAAGAGCAAGCTTTGCCAGTATATATATTTGAGCTTTGGTGTTCCCATGCCACCCTGTTTGTGTGCTTTCTAAAATCAGGACTTCTGATCACTTGCTCTGTTCTGAATAATGGTCATTCACTGCAGTGGCTTAAACTACCTCCATGAACACAAGGATCCCATCATTCATGGAAATCTTGCACCACAGTGAGCATCCTCTACACTCAGCCTCAAATGCAGTAATTAGTGAGCTGCAAGAGATAGTGAGAGGAATATGTATGTAAAGAGTCACAGGAGCCCGAGCATGTGATAGGTTTGCTATTGTGACAATTACTCATTGTAGTCTCTGCTGTCTTACATCCATATTCTGCAAGTAAACTTGATGTCCAATGTATATGGGGTTGTTTCTCAGGAGTCTGGAAGAACTGGGCTTGTCTCATTCTTATTTGTGAACAGAAACTTGCTGCAGAATGAGGCAGGGCAGCTGAAAGTCTCGGACTTTGGGCTGCTAGGAAGCCATATTCGTTCGATAACATCAAGTTCCAGTGACATAAATGCTTGTGAGTATTCATGGGTGGTTGCGTCTTAAGTTTCACTTTCTATTTAGACATTTGTGTTGCAGGGTCTTGTAGAGGATTCTAGTAGGGCTTGGGTAGCAGTTCAATAAAATTGTGTGATGTTGTTTTTCAAGCTGGGTGTCAATTTTGCAATACAAGTTTTTGTTGTACATACTCCAGCCTGTTCAAACAGTGTCACAAAATCTCTAGTCAATCCCTGCTTGTGAGTGATGGTCTTAAGTCTTGGCATGGTGCTTGACTGTATGTTCCAGATTCATACATGGCCCCAGAACTGTATCGGAAAGAGGCCTTCCAGAAGAATGTGGATGTTTTCTCTTTTGGGATAATTCTTCATGAGGTTTATTCCTTCGCACCATTGATTTTGTGGAATATGTTTTAGTCTGTATGTCATCCATATGTTTTGGTTCAGTTCCCCATGTATTGGCATTCATTGGTGTGCAGGGCTGTGGTTTGCCATGTCATTGAGACAATGGCATTAGGTCTGAGAGATAACCTTTTTCCCCCTCTCTTTTGTGAGGAAAAAAGAATGTTTTCATCATACTGGTGTGGGAAGGCTTCATGTCTGCTTAAAATGATCAGACTAGTCTTCAACATGTGGATGACTCCTGACACTCATTCTTCATTCTTCTTTGATTAATTTTGATGACCTTTCCAGGTGTTTTGTGCAGCTGTTTGAGGGTCCACAGAACTTGGAGGGCTTGGCACCCGAGACCATAGCAAAGAAGAGGGCGTATGAAGATGCACGACCTACCTTTTCCTCCCAGTCTTATCCTCGTGGCATGAAAGAGTGAGTTTCTTATGATGTTTGAGCTGTTTATTTTGTTTTGTTTTCCTGCTCCTCTCTGTTTCTCTTTCTGTTGTTTTTTTATAGTATTATCTATAATGATGGAGAAACAATCTTGGGTGAAAATGAACCCGCCAAATCCTTTGACAGATAAGAGGTTTTGACTTTCAAAAGTGTAATGGCTGGTCTGAAATCTGGAGTGTGAAGAGAAGAGTATCAGAGTGCTCAATCAGGATTCACAGTGATGGAAGATCCTCTGATGCAAGATAATGCCTTGGATGAATTGATAGTTAATTCCTTTGAAATGCTTCAAGGATTTTAATATGTGTATTGTGATGCATGGGAGGGCAGGCTCATCAGTGATTGCTGGGACAAGAACCCTTCCAAAAGACCAGCATTTTCAGTGATTATTCAGCGCTTGGAGGAGATGAAGCCCTTGAAGGATAATGAGCAGAAGTGCCAATGTGCCATTCTATAGCACTTTCTGTGCTCCTCTGCCTGTTGGGTCGTCTTAAATCTGGTCCAGAAAGTTGTGCAATGAGACATGTTTTGGAACCTGCTTTCTGATGACGAAGGTAATTTTACTTACAGATTCAGTATGGGCCAATTTCTGGATTGAGAGTAGCCTTCGCAATAATAAAAAGGAACTCCATGGGTGTGTAGTTTGACTATTAATAAAGGCCTACAGAGGGCCATGACTTCTGATCAGAGATATGGAGTGTAGCTTAAGTTTTTACAGCTTGAGACCAAGTCTCCTTGGAGATATTTGAAGAACAGTAATTTAACCTGCTTGAACTGGGATTTGTCATTGTATTTCCAACTTCCTTTTTGATACAATACTTGCAGTGGCTATGTTAGCTTCAACAAAGAGATACTGCCAATCACAAAACTAACAGATTTGGATGTGTGTACAGCACTGCCAGATAGCGCTCCACTAGAGTTTACTGCTTGATGATGGCAAAAGGATGTTGGAATGTTTGTTAATGATTTTGAGTTTAGGATATGGAGACATAGCCTTCCAACTATTGCTGCAAAATGCAGGTTACCCATGTGATGATATGTTACAACCCAGATTGAACTGTTCTCGGAAAATTTTACATATGGAGCAAAATGTCAAATGCTCTCCTTATCTTATGAGGTAAACATCAAAAGTATAACAACATGATTTGGTTCTGCTCTTGATTTTGCGAGATTATATCACATATTGATTCATTGGTCCTTTTCAATCACAAGCATGAATCCAAACAACAAATTGAAGAACCAGAACCCTCTGTGATTTGTCAAATTGTTTGAGAGACCTTTGCATGATAAAAGCATGACAGTTTATGAGAGTTCTCAATAGATCTTGTTACCAGTGATGTTGTGTTCAGGTAAGTACTCTGGCATACCTTTTGTTTTGCCAATATAGCAAAGAAGCTGCATACTTTTGGACATGATCTTCTTCCTAAAGGAAGTAGCCTTCTCAGTGGAGATGGACTCCTTTGAATTTGAGAAAGCTGTAGGTTGTCATTTTCCTTCATCAGGCAACTGTGTTTCTTTCTGCAAGTTCTTGTTGTGAGGACCATTTTTGCACACAATGGTAGTTTTGAAAAAATTAAAGAAACAAACCCTAACTTTTTATTTAGACATTTTTGTGTGGGCAAGAAAATTGTTACTTGTTCCCAAATCCTTAGTTGTTGGCAAATCTGTGGGTGTCCAATTTTTCTCACTTGGTACTTTTGGCAATACAAAAGCAATGTCTGCACACAAAAATTTGGCTAAAGTCATCAATTTTTCTATTATCACAAAAAACTTTTAAAAGAAAAAGTTGAAAATCTTTCTGTTGTAGAGAGCAAGAAAACTAAAATTTCAAATTTTACCCTAGGGTTTGATTAATTCATATAATTAAGGAATTGATGTACCAAGGACCCTGTACCCATCTCCCTCTACCTCAAAATCATTCTAGAAATGCATGGAAGACTCATGCATTGTGGTTTGACTCAAACTTGAACAAAACAACAGCCCAAAAGAATGGGCATCAAGCAAAACATAACAATCTAGAAACGAAATGAATGGAAGGTAGCTAAATTTTATGAAAAAACTCCAATTGAAGGCCTGAACACCAAGAAAAGCAAAACGAATGAATTCATGTACAAATTACATGAACCCATAGTCACAAAAAACATGTCTGAGGTGGGTACCAAGTGAATTGAATGAATTCATTTGCAAAGCTCATAAAAGCAATGTTCAAAGGATGAACATTGAATAAAATGAAGAAAATCCATTGCAAAAGAAGTGCACAAAGCAAAATAAATCAAGTCTTAAAGTCCCCAAAAAGTTTCCATAAGATGAACCCCAAGTGAATGAGTTTTATTGTAAATTTATCAAAAAGCCCTTTGACAAAAGAGGATTATCTAAGCTTAGAATGATGAAAAGGGTTTGTTCAAAAACCAAAAAAACAAACAAACAAAAGAAAGAAGCAAAGAAAGTGAAATGACCCCAGAAATGGCCATCAAATCGAAGTGAGGCAAGAAATGTCATGTGTCAACAAAACAAACAAAGCAAGCGAGGTGAAGCAAGAAATGTTATGTGACAACAAAACGAACAAAGCAAATGAGGTGAGTGCCTAAACAGATTCAAACAAGGTCATAGCCTAACACCCTCATAAGTATTGAGGTACCTACACAAGTATTTCAAAGCCATGTACTTGTTCCCAGAAGAAAAAAAGAATTAGGAATAAATATCAATATGATGATTGTAGAGCAAAATGTCAAATGTCCAGTTACCAAACTGCATCATCATGCAAGCCATGACCTAAACAGAAAAAAGAAGACAACAATGATTTGAGCTGTAGTATTTTTACTAATTCACAGAGTATCAGACCATCACCTTATTGTGCATGCTAGTAGAGAGATGCAATAATTACTCCCCACGGGCTTCGATGGTAAGCTCCTAATAGTGCTGGAAGATCACATTCATAATTGTCTATTCAAAGATCAGGGGAAACAAACCTAAAAGAAATAGTGTCCTAAGAGTTTCAGTTGCATTTCTGCACAGAAGCAACAGGAAGGACATATGTCCTAAGATTTTGTTGAAAGAATATTAGTACATAATGGAAATGGATTGAGGCTGTAGCCCTTTTCCCCGAAAGGTCTCTCTACAAGACATTTACCTTGAATGGAAACATGCTTGTACCACAAAGGCCGTTGGCCAATCTCTAAACTTCAGCCGAGATTTGTGGTAGATTATGGCACAAATTAGTCCTCTGTTCTATAAAATCTCCCACCCACATATTCATTTTGAAGTTTTCCCTTCTCTCTTCTGTTTTTAGCCTAAATACGCAGTGATGTGGATCAGTTCTTGCATTTCCTCATATGGAATTGGGAAAAGAATCCAAAATGGACGCTTGACGTGCAGGAATTGATGCAAGAAAAAAATAATTTAGAAGGTTGATTGTTGCCTCCTCTTGTAAGAAATTTGTTTAGTCCACCTTGTCTTGGGTTTCAGATCCAACCTTCAAATTGACCATGTAAATTCCAACGAGAGTGACCACAGCTCCTGCCAATTGTACTCCTGACAACATTTCATCTAGCACAAGGTACCTGCAATGCCAACCAACTGAATCAGCAGGAGCAAGATAGCCAAAAGGGAAGGAGAAAATTGTCTTCATTGAGGTTGTGGGTTGAGCTCAAGAATCCAATCTGTGGCAAAACTAACCTTTGATAATCCAGCATAGGAAACCTGGCTTGTTTTGTGATGAAGGTCTAGTGCACATTCATTGAGATGATGCTGAATCTGTCCTACACCTTCCTACTGAATGAGATGTGCTTAAGGGTCCATCACTTTTAGTGTAAGCAAATGGAGAAATGGAATGCTAAGCTCACTGATTTCCCTGGAAATCAATGCTTACCCAAATAGTGTTGCAAACATTGGAGTGAGAAACGTCAGAGAGCTGAGCTTGGTCAAGCTACCTGCGATGTCACAGATTCACTCATATCAGAAAACTGAATTGAGTGAGAGGAGAGTGAATAGGAATAATGCAAGCAGGAGGGTGATATCACGAACATTACCTCGGGTAGCATTGTAAAAGAAGACACCATAGCTGATGGCACTGCCAAACAATGAGGAATAGAAAAGTGCTCCCCAGTCATTAATGTTGAGGTCTTGTATGTGCCCACTAAGAGCAGGGTCTTGCTGCCATACTGACAATGCTAGTAGTGGTAAACCTCCGAGAACCATGTGCTGCCATCACCAGTTTCATGTAAACAGAAAATCAAAGAAGGAAAACAATTCAAGCAATCCTTGTACACTAAAAATTTCTTGATGAGACTTCTTTGAGAATACTGAAGCGTTTGTAAGAGAGACCTGAGCTAAAAGAGGTTCATCTCACATAGATATGCCATAGAGGGTTTCAAACAGACTAATAAAAAGATGTCAAAAGAAGAGCAGAGAAGTACCCAGCCAGTGGCCATGATAGGGTCAGAGTACTGGCAAACCCAGCGCACCATCACAGTCCCAACAGCCATACTCTGTGCAGCCAGAAGCATCCACCACTCTCCACTATCCCACAGTGTCCACTGTCCCACTTCAGCTGACTTACCGAGGACTATAACTGACTGCTGTAACTGATTAAGCCCCTCCACACTGATAACATGTTGGAGCACCTCTGGAGGAACCTAAAAAACATCACACATAACGTACACTGAAATGCCAAAATCAATTCCTACCCTACAACATGGTTGCCATGAAGACCCATTCACATATCCTCAAAGGAAAAAGAATGATGATGTAGAATCTTTTCTAAATCCAAACTTGAAAGAAAGTCATTGAACTTGAGAAAGAAGTAAAAGTCTGCCACACATGTACCTCCAACAAGATTAAGCCCACAATGCCCAATCCAAGGCCTGAGATGGCAATGGGTCCCAATGTCTCTCCAAATAGAAGTGCAGCCAGCACTGCCACTGTCAGTGGCTGTGAGTCAATTATCACCTGTCCTATTTCACATATCAAGACACAGCAATATCCATGTCAATACTCACAGTTGATTCTCTGATCATTTTACTCCTGCACTGCTACCATTGCTCTCTCTCTCACACACACACTCATTCAATCTCTCTCTCTTTCTCTCTCTCTCTTCCAATACATTGATGGTGACACAGCAAAGAGAACTAACACTGCCAAGGCCAGCACTTGTCTTGCGAAGCCCTTCTGTCAAGAATCCCTGCACAAAGGATCCAGACCTTATTGCATGTCAGCAAAGATATATCATCATTGCCTGCAAACATTGAACAATCACCACCACCAATGCAAACAGAATCTCAACAATGTCTGGAAAATTTATAAATATATACTAGGAAATAAATGAGATCTTGCTGCCACTCGGCCAATTTTCGAGCAAATCAGGCATTGGTGTCATATTGCAGTTGTATGACTAAAAGACAACAGCTGGAAACAACCAAATGCAGGAAAGGGTGTACTGGTAAAGACCTGAAAGCATGATGCATCAATCAACCCAAAGAGTGCAATGGCTAGCCATGCAGATGTGCCTACAGGCATCTTTCTCCCTCTTGAACTGAAAACAATGATAAACACCAAAGTGCGGGAACAACTCAGATCATCAAACACAATTGGACTTCCATAACATTAGAGAGCTTCACCAAAACCATTGTAACAGTTGGTATCAAATATCCTGTATAGGTTCAATGATTTTGATACTGTGAAGTAATTGCAGATGAGGTAGCTGCCACATGGAGGAGACAAATGGAGGAATAGAGAGAAGGTTTAGAGAAAGATCACCTTGCAAATGCAATGAGCAATGTCCCAGCTGGAATGAGGCGAAAGGAAGCTACAAACAATGGACCTGCCTTTGGGAGCACACCTTTCATAGCTACCATGGCTGTTCCCCAGAAGAAGAACGGGGAGATGAGAAGTAGGGTTTCAAGTACCATATCTATCACTGAGACTTGCACAACACCCTCAGGATTGTTCTTGTTGTCAAGGATTGTTTGGCCTCTGTCTGATGATGAAGCCATATCACCAGACCAGCCGCTGGTTTTCATGGCTCTCCCAGCAAATTTGCCCACTACTTTGGACTCCCTATCAGTAAGGGGCACTACACATTCCACATCTGAGCCGGTCCCTATGCATTCCATCGCTCCCGCCTCCTCCTCCTCAACTATACCAAGGAATGAGGAACCGGAAGCTCCACTGCTCTCACCCCTGTTTACCATGTCATCACCATCACAAGCTCCTGATGCAGGATCTTCTTCTTCTGCTTCTCTGTCAGACACAACACTCAGAGACACATCCACCTCTCTTCTTCCCTTCTCCAGAGAAAAACAGGGCTTCTGTGAGTACCTCCTGCTGCCTCGATGAAACCAACCCTGTGAGCGAAGGGGACTCAACCATGAAAGACTGGATAAGGGCTGCTGCTGCTGCTGCTGCTGCAGGCTGTAAATCAAGCCTGTTTGCTCTAAATCCCAAGTTTGTATTCTCCTCAAGCAAAATGTAGCTACTCTTCTCGAGGATAATACTTTAGCACACAGATGAGTATGCTGTGGGTATGTCAACTGCTTCACAACAACGAGAGGATTGAAGGAAAGACCATCTAGGGACACGGGAGGAGGCCTCACAAGCACACCCATTGCAGAAAAAAGCTTTCTCCCTTGATGTGCCGGCGTGACAAGCTGCAAAATTGTAGCTATTGAGCTACAAGTAGCAATTCCCTGCAAAATTACATCTCTTGAGCTGTCTGTCGTAACACACATACCCAATTCATTGAAAGCTCAAACTCTCCTGGATATCTACTACTAAACACAGCAGTTGCTTCAACAACCCCCAAACCCTAACTTGGAACTTGATGCATCACCACCCTCATCTTTAAGCTCTGCAGCTCTTTTCTTCCTTTTGCATGTTTGTATCAATGAAAAAACAAAATGGGTGCTTGAGAATGAGGCAAATGTGGCACACAGAAGAGGAGCATACATGCATACATACACACATACATACATACATACATTCTATATGCAACAGGAATTAGGGTTTCTCTTTGTGTTCTGTTTCACAGTGTGAATTGGTTGCTCAACCAATTCTTCCTTCCAACATCATTTTTTGTAATTTAATTGAATTTTCCAATCATCACAAACACAACTCAAAATTCAATATCTCTTGCACCTTAATTTTCAAATCACCTTCATTAAATCTGACTCAACAAGGGATTTCCAACAACATAGTTATGACATTCTTGGTGCGGGAATGTTATGGAAGCCGAAAGAAGCAAGAATTTTAACGAATTTTATAGATCAACCAGTGAACATTTGGTAAACATTCGCGCACCAAGAATGTTTTGAGAAGGTGCTTTACCACGTAAATTTGCGAATTTTAAAGTGCAAAATGAAGAATGTCATTACTATGTCCAACAATGTCAAGAGCACGCCCAAATTCTCATGTAATTTCTAGTTTTGCTTTAAATGAATTTTCGATGGATAAAGAAATGTTCAACAATGTTCAATAACTTCTCCACCTTAGCTTGAAACATAATGAAACCAACTCAATGCACCCTTTACTCATTCATGACTTTCCAACCATACCATGAGCATAACAAGAGGTGTTGTGGTTTGGGAGATTTCAATGTGACAAACAAAATAAACAAGCAACCTTTCTTCCTTGTTCATATAGAAGATGTTCATTTTTCTATTGGTTTTTGGAACAAGAGGCTTTGTGTGATTTTCAAAATATTGGACGCTATTGAGATTGTAATTTTGAAGTGTATTTGGAGAGTGCATTTGCTCCATTTGTATTTGAGATTGTGACGATTTTCTTGGGTTTTTTTAGTGTATCTAGAAAATTCATTTAAGATTGTAAAGACCTTCTTGAATATTTTTAGTTATTAAGATAGTGTATTGTAAAGCATAAAATCTTGTGGGGCATTTTAGAAAATGAAACTTTTTTGAAATGCTTGAATTGTTTTTCCACCCCATGACATTTGGTGAGTACCCATCATATACCTTTCAAATATGATGAACACAAAAAAAATTAAATTTGAACATGATTTTTACATTCATTACTTGTTGTGGTTTTACTTGTTACATATAGTTTAGCAAAAGCTAATGACTAATAACTACATTGAGATAACAAAAATGGAAAAGTGCACATTTTTTTTCTATCTCATCATTCACAAAATGTTTGTAACAAAGAATGTTGATTCATCTTTTTTGCTTCTTTTTTTTTATGGATGTTGGAACTTCATGGCTTGAAAGTTGGTGTTTGTAATCTTTGGGGCAAACCTTCAATTTCTTCTTACAAGGATTTCAATGAAAGAGAGTTTCCTTGATTTTATTAGGTTTTATCTTTTGTTAATTTGAAATTAAAGAATTTTGTTATAGGGTTCCTAATCTTCTTATTCTTGCATTTCCTACTATGAAAATATTTTTCAATTTTTAATCAAGATATGTATTTTGAGCTACTTCACATGTGAGTTTTGTGGATGTTTTTGAAATTAAAAAATTGATTATTCCAACATACATCATGTAACTTTAAGTTTCTTTGTAGCATCCTTTTGCATTACCTTCAACAAATTATTTCTTGTAACAAATTATTTCCTCTTTCTTCCTCAGGTTGTGTATTTTTGTGTTGCATTTTTTGTGCTTGAGTTTGGAATATTATGGTGGTTTTGTTGTGTGTTGTTTTGACCTTGGATTAGGGTTTTTTGATGATATTGTTTTTTATTCAACTTGAGATGTTTTCATTTTGAAAAATAGTGTAGGAAGGAGGAATGGAAAATAAACATGTTTTTACAAGAAGGATGACATAAAAAACTTCTAAGGTTCGTGAGTTTAAGTTGATGCCTCATATGGGTGGTTTTTCACATGTAAAGAATTAGCATATATTTATGAGATGCAATTTTGTAGAATCTAAACTAATTACCACCTTCGTTTTACATTATTAACTTAATCAATAACTTCTATTCATATAAGCAATGTAATTTTGTTAATGATGTATTTTTTCACGAGAACATAGTTGGGCAAATTGTACAAAATAACAAAATATACCTTATTGAAAAAAAAAAATGATTACTAAGTAGGGAAAACAAGTTGTTTCAATTGATTTCCATGCATCTAATGTCATTGAAATTCAAGAGGTGCAACAAATGAAGCAAAATCAACCTTTGGTCTTGTTACTTAGTATTGGACAAATTGTGATTGAGCTTTTGTTAATGTTAATTGTGGCAAAAGCACTTTTAATCTTTCTTTCTCTATGAACAAGTGAAGAAAATTGCACCCCATCCATCGGGTGAAACTTCTTTTGCTATTACGGATTCCCCTCTTGAATAAGTTCTAATGTTGCCCCATGTAGAAACATGTTATCCCTCTTCCGACCAACAAAAGCCCCTAAGCCCCTAGTGGCTTGATTTTATTTCCTTTTATTTCCTTCTTACTTCACAATTCACAAAACTCTTTCAAATTCTAAACAAATTTCAATAACAAATAAATTGTTGAAGATGTGCATGGTAGGTGGGTTCATTTGGACGTTTAAATTTAACCAAGGTTTGCAATTGATCAATGCTATGTATCTTACCTAATTCAAGGATGATGAAAATGTTCATAAACAAACTTATAGCTAACAGCTAAAAAGGTTGGTATGTGATAATGATTAATAAAGAAAGTAATACATAAAACTTATAATTTCCCAAAAATAAATCCAAGGATAGATAAAGCCAACACATTCCTTGATTTTTCTTTAATACCAAGTACAATTATTAGTTTTTTTAACCATTTTATTCTATAATAATAACACATTGATATATAATACATCCCTAGGTTTGACAAGTGGTATAAAAGTGGAATATACTTTGTGATCAATGGTAGGGGTTATATTAAAATGTGAAAAAGTTTTGGGAAGGAGTTTTGAATTTTATTTATTTTGTCGAGTTACAAGCCTTGCAACATTTGTGAGTTCATAATTTGGCCATAAAAACTCCAATTGATAAATTCACAATTGCAAAGTTGTAATCTTTAAAAAGACCTTTGAAAGATCATATTGTGTGCTATGATTCAAATTGTTTTTACCATTCTTTCCCAAGTTTTAGTGGTCCATTTTCCCAAGTTTTAGTGGTCCATAATCAAATTACCAATTTGATTCACTAACACTCTATTGGCCATAATTTGAACTTTAAATTCCCAAATGGAAAATGTAAATTCATTTTTTATATCCACATTTTTTTTAAAAAAAGTTAGCAATCTAAAGAAGGCATGATTTGGACATCATTTTCTATTTGCACTTTTGTCCCAAAGATTTAGGACACCACAATCAATAACAACTTTCAATGTGAAAAATCCACTTGGGACTCGGGACTCACCTTCCCACACTTGTGAAAAGGTGTTTGAGTCTTTAAACACTCATTCGATTTGCTCATGTTTTCATGCTTTAACTTTGGTCCCAACCCTAACATTAGAATCCCAACAATAAAATTCATGGTTTAATTCCACATGAATGGCCATAAATTTTCATCTAATATTTTAAATTTTATTTATTTTGCAAACATAGTCAGCCATTGTTTTTTTCTTAAAGTCTTATGCATGTTGATTTATTAACAACACAATGAATAATGAAATTGCAATTGTGGTTGTAAAAAGAAAATGACTATTAAAAGAAAGGTTATTTGTAATGTCTACATGTGTGAGTTAAAAAAGCTAAGGTGATTTTTTTTGTTAGAAAATTATGGTTAAAGTTGAAATTTTATTTTATCAACTTTAGTATTATGATAAAATTGCAACCATGTTGGCAAAACCATGTTATGCATGAAGTAGATTATGGTTCAATTTACTAAGGTGAAACCAAATTTCCAAAGTAATGACAAATATAAAGACAAACGTTGTAGTGAAATCCATGTACCCAAGTGCAACATGCACATTCCAAACAACATAACGAAACCCATACATTCTTGATTGATATGAAGACTTTGGCCAATCTAACAAGAGTGACTTGTGTTTTAAGCCAACCCAAACTTCACCCACCCTTCATATACCTCTACACACAAAACCATATAAATGAACCAAACCACAACCTAGTCAAGATGTTTGCTATAATCTTCAACTTCAATGTCTTTTCACCTCCAACAAAACAAAAACCACCACGTTCAAAACACATGCCATATAAAAACAAACAAACATAAAAAACAAATATTTTTGCCAAGTCGTGCCATTAATCTTTGTGGCAACCTTTATGTATTGAAATCATTACAAGATTTAGCAACTATTTAGTACTCAAGGGAATGAATATAGTAAAAAATCTTAGTTTAGGAACAACTAGTGGTTAATTTTGCATGTTTCAAGTGATACATCAAGTTAATGTTGAAAATGTTTGATGTGTTTATACAACAATGTTTTTAATATGTCATGGGAACATTTGGATAAGTTTGAAATGAATACAATGAATGTAAAATACCCATAAACACTCCTAAATTACTATAACCAATATTTTAAAAACACTTTGAAATGATTTGAAAAACTTTGAAAATCACATAATTATGAATAATCATCATTCATATTTTTTCATAATAGTATATAGTGTAACAACTTTTTGGATCATAAGAATTTTATGTCAACTTGTAAATTCTAATTATAATATAAAATCAAACAACCAATCTAGTTTTACCATGTCATTTTGACTACCAAACCCATTATCTTAAACCACAAGACAAAGGAGTTGGCAACAAGTCATTTTATTGTATTTGCACCTTAAATACATCCAAAATGGAAAATGTCAATAATATATTATAATTTTGTGTAAACATGTGCATTACAAATGTTACATGTTTTGTCAATTGATTCCTAAGCTTTGACTTAACAAAATAAAATGTTTTAAATGCACATTCATCTTCCACATTGCCTATCACTTGCACCATAACTATTTTGGCAATTTTCATGTATTAGGGGATTTTTAA
>Ga0209208_10005622_pt1 | contig 17420 bp, 17 predicted proteins | sample S1TSphfallax_3_FD_187694 | JGI IMG/M metagenome (GOLD analysis project Ga0209208, IMG submission 187694) | Host-associated microbial communities from peat moss isolated from Minnesota, USA - S1T2_Fd - Sphagnum fallax MG (SPAdes) (version 2) | ecosystem: Host-associated > Plants > Peat moss >... | reverse complement strand
CAAGATATGTGATTTGATTTTCCATTTTTTTTTGTTTTTAAATTATTATTATTTTTTTTGTAGATTTCCCTTGCAAATCTTGTTCTTATGTTTTGTAAATCTTGTGTATTTTGGGAGATTTTTTTTTAATTTCAAAATCTAGTATTTAAAAAAAAAAAAACTTGGATGTACATAAATTTATGATTTTTAATGTTGCAAGTTTGCAAACTAGGTTTTGTAATTTTAGGATGCATTGACATTTTGAACAACTATTGCTTTATGTTATAGTCATCAAAGTGTGGCATTGCAAAGTTGCATACCTTCCCCAAGAACTTGGGTAATTTGCAAAGTGGCAGTGAAGTTATCACCTATAATTACTAGATGTGTTATGAATCAAAGTGGGGAGTATTGACTTCTTGGATATTCCTTACATTTCATCATTTGTACATACACACTTTTTGTGAAAAGTTGCTACTGTGGTTATTAATGATAGCTTGGTAGATACAAAGTCTTCCATTTTTATCAAAAGTTGGAAGAACTTATGTGCCACATGAAGTGTTAGGTTTTGGAAGTCTTGAAACCTTTCCTTTCTATTTTACACACATTTGAAGAAAAAGGTCACAATATGTTAACATTAATGTTGGATCCCATATACAAATCTATGCACCTAGTCATGACTTATGTGGGTCTAAATAATGTTACAACTCTAGTTGTTGAATATGACCATGAATTGTTGTTGCCTTTGTTGATGGAGGTTTATAAGTTGTCTATGCTAGTTATTGTTGAAGAACTTGATGCATCTAGTTAGGGATTGGAAATGAAGGTTTGTTTTGCACCATAGACAAAACTACATACACTTTGGGGGGCCTTGTTCGAAGAAAGTTATACATTTACTATTGACATCTTGTTGATGGAGATAGTTGCAAGTATGCTTGACATGGTAGCACACAAAAGAACACAAGTGTGACAAATTTTGGGCATCATGGCCTCCCAAATTCAAATAGAAAGAATTTTTCCCATTGTTGGAATCATGATTCCATTTTTTAGATTTCAACTTCAAATAGAAAATGTTGACAAGCTAATTTTTATTAAGAAAAATTGGCCACATGGTCCATGTGTTGGGTGCCTTAAGTTTTTTGACTTTGCATTTGTATGTGAAGTAGAATCATATTTGATTAAGGAGTTGGATGCAGAATTTACAAATGAAGTGTAATGTGAAGAATTTCTAAAGGTTTAAGATGGTTGGAAGATGTGGTAGTGTGCTTTTGGTTCACCAAATTGAATTTTTTTCTAGTGTTACAAATTTCTCAAGTCTATAACTCATGGTTATGATGTGGAGTTAAAGATGGGATGTTGGTTTTGGTGATTGTATGGATGACTCTCATGGACAATCATCATCAATATAATTTAGAAGCTAAGATTTTTACTATCTTGATCAAAATGATAGATGTAATTTTATTATGGACCTTAGAAAAGTGAAGATGATGAAATAGGCTTTATGTCATGATTTTAAGGGTAAAAAATTCTTCTATGTAATGATTCCGAGCTAGACAATGATTCCTTGATGTGGTTTTTATTTGTGTGGGTGTGTATTCTATGTGTCATATGTTGGCTTAATCTAGTTTTATGAATACTTTGTTTTTTTTCAACCAAATTTTTAATGTTTAATGTTTACTATGTAACTTGTTATTGGTGTTTTTAAATTTTCTACAAGGTTTCAATTTGGTTTGTTGTTGTCTTCTATCTTCTATCCATCCTATGTTATGTGTATCAGTGTCTTGCTCCTTTTCTTGCCCATCTATTATGTTTTTGCATTGGTTTTTTTTCTTTTTGCATCTTGAAATTTGGGTTTCTTTTGTTGGGTTTTTGAGTTTTGCTTATGTTCTAGGTTTATGGTTTATGTTTTTTGTTTGTTGCATTTGGTCTTGTGTTTTTGTGTTAAATCATGTTTTTGTTGCTTGCATTGGGTATCTGGTTTCTAGTTTTTATCAAGTGCATTGGGTTTGAAACAATTTCTGATCTTTAGTCATATATGTTTTTTTTTCTTTGTCTTGCTATTATATTGTTAGTTATTTAAAGGGATGTGAGTATGGGGACGGAATCTAAGGAATTTGGAACATAATGTGTGAAGTTTTGGTCTAATTGTTTTCTTGTTATTTCTCGCTTCTTTGTTGTTTGAGAGATGTGAGTAGGGGCAATGGAAATTGAAACTTGCAATATGCAAAAGAATAGTTTAACTTTTCAAGTTGCACCATTTTCATATGTTTGTGAATATTTTTGTTAATAGGTAGACTTCAAGGTTTCTTCTTTTTTGTGTTGGGTCTTGAATTTTAGGAACTGGTGTTCTTTAAAACTTGAGTATTTCATCTTACTGGATATTTATTAAAGAACCTTAAAGAACATCTAAGTTACCTATCAACACACATAATATACTTGGTTGGGGTTCCATCAAAACCCCAAAGAACCTTAAAATGTACTTGATAAAATAGCCCAGGTTTTTGTTAAATAACCTAGTTACATGTATTTAAATTGATATCCAAATCCCTGCCCTTGGCCTATACCCGTCAAGCCCCAATTGTGAAAAAACTGCCTTGAGCAGTTTTCAAAAAAAAATAAAATTCAATTAACAGGACCCGGTCGATTCTTTAAAAAATTGTACCCAACAATTATCCAAAAAATCAAACATCCACCCCACATTGATTATATCTAGAAAAAGATACGTTATATAAGCGTAGACCTATTTACTCAAGGACCTATTTACTTGGTCTCTTAATCATATTCATCCACAAATATGCATAAATCTTACACATGCAAATTGGCTACGAAGAGGTTATAAAATTCACATGTGGAAGAAGAGTATGCATAAGTTTAGGGTATATTGATTTTGAGGAAATAAGTTAGATTATATCATGTACATTGCATGTATCTGACTGGTATATCTGGATAAACATGAATCCAGACATACTTGCATGACACTGGTTAGTACATACCTAACCACCACGATTAGCTATTGCACAGGATTACAATGAAAAAATGTTTCCTGTTCACATATTATATCTTGCCTGGTGCACAGGATTCATGGCCTCAATTCGTTCAATTCGCATTGGTCTTACAATTAACATTGATACAAACATTTATTTTTGATCTTGGGGCTATGTGTAAAACTGGACCTAATTGGGTTTGAAAATTCTTCTAAAAAACACTGAAACCAAAATACCCTAATCATAACAGACAGTGAAAGTTCTATCAAAATTTAAAAAATTAGCCAGAAGTTGAACTTGATGGTTCTTAAAAAATTTAAACACTAGCAGAACTGATCGAAGGTTCTGCTCAAAACCAACAACTGGACAACATCAGTTTACACAGGAGACTAATGATACGGCTCAACTCACCTGTTAACTTCTCTCTTTGTCTCTTCCTAGCCCCTTCCTAGGAAGCTCTTCTTTTACTGTTACATTAATCATGAAATCTTTACATCTGTGACTATGATTATCACAACATCTGCAATGTTGGCTGCAGCTCCAGGAAAGTAGGGGGAAGTTGTTTTTGAAATGCATGAGTCCCTGACTGTGCCAGAAGGCATCATCAACTGCTTAGTGTGGCTCTCCACATCAAGGACTGGAATAATGTTTTTTGCCAGTAGTATTTATATATGTGGAATGTGGTTACCCATTCAGTTCAAATAGCAAATGTCCAAAGAGTTTTGATCTGAGTGAAATAAGAAGTGATCAAGTTCAAGCCACAAAGAAACAAAACCCATTAAAAAGGCCAGGATTCAGGAAGGTGAAATCAGGATGAAATCATATTAAAACCACCTTCAATGTTTTAAACATGAAGTCATGAATGTTTGAATACAAAATGCTACAAATGAATTTCCCCCATTTGACTTGTAAAGCTGCCATTCCCATAAGGTTAATTTTTGCACCCATCCTTGCTTGGGCTTTGCTTTGCTAGTCACTTCTCAAATTCACTTCTCCCTTGAGGAAATTAAATAGCACAACAAACTAAAATTCTGTGACCGAGTGCATCATCCATTGGAAACCCATTGCAAGGCTACCAAGGTTCCACCTCACACTCCTAGGTAACCCATTTAGGTGAATGTGAAAAATATCATAAATTAATGTGATGGTGATGTAAGTAGTTAGAAGTTAGCATGTATGTCAGTAAGTGGATGAAAGGAAATGCTACGAAACAAACTCACCGTTTACATTATAGAATAGGAGTTAGAACAAAATGATTACAATTCAAGCTGTACTCAATGCTAGTCAAACTGCCAAGTTTTGTGACATGATTTATTGGGTCCTTTTTTCACTGCGCAATTCGTACTTTCCTTAAAGACATTCATTAAATTAAACTTATTAATGGGCCTGAGACTCTGACATTTTTTTATTTTTGGAATTTTGTATAGTTCCTCTTTTTCCAGAGCTGAGGAAGGCTAGAGAATTCACCCTATAACTTACCTTATAAGAATGAGGATTAACCTTCTGAAAAACGTTAATTACCTATTGTACCCTAGAGCAATATTGCTCCCATACTGGTAAACAAATAATCATTGAACTTTTCGAAAACCCAATTATCTTTCAAAAATTGGAATTATTATATTTTCCACCGCATACTGTAGTCTACTATAGTAATGACAGTTGAGTAATTAAACAAGATCATTCATGCCATATTCTAATATATTGATAATGTTGATCATCTGTCATATTTTTGCAAAAATTCTTGATGGATTACTTAGTAACTGACAAAACTCGCCCTAGGGCTTGGAGTAAGGTCCATAGTTAGGAAGAGATATTTTATCTACAAAAATTGTGCAATCTCACAAATTTTAAATCTTGGGCAAAATTCCAGTTCTCAAAGAATCAAATTAGGATAATCGAGTGTGCAAATTTCAAACTTCAATGGATCGCCCAAATGAACCTGGAAAAATTCAGAGACTTTCACTGGTGCCATAGAAGCTACTACCAGATGATTGAGTGTACCCAACTGAGACAAAGCTATAAGTTCTTGATGATGAGCTAGGGCTTTCCACCAAGCTCCCTGAAATTGGCACTTTGGCATTGCCTTCCAGGAGGTTCCTGATCTCAGACATACTAGGCCTGAGCTCAGGTTGAATCCGAGTGCACAAGAGAACTATTTGTGCACATAGACTAACTTGATGCTTGTCATATGTGCTCTGCAATCTTGGATCCACCAAATCTGATAGCTCTGCCTTGGCCAGGACTTGCATCCATGACATGAGCTGTGCCTTTCCTGCAATTGCCCAAATTGAAGCCTTTTATACTGGTACTATCTGGATTCCATACCTTAACTGTCTGTTTTTACATCAATTTTAGGCAAGTTACTTTTATAGAAATGTGTTGTAGGAGTTTGTTCTGTCCAATTCCAGGTTTGATGATACCACTGTAAAATAGTCAAGAAATGATGAATAGTTGCTGTATTGATTTTACTGTCCTTAAATAGAATGAGAACTTGCAATCCAGTCCTGTGAAACTTCAGATATTGCTAGTAAAAAAGTACCTGAAGAGTGAGATTCCATCATCCTGCGGCCACTGATGAGAACCAGCATTAGCATGCCGAAGCTGAAGACATCACTCTTCTCAGTGAACCTTCCTGTGATTGCATACTCTGGGTCCACGAACCCTGGAGTTCCAACAAGGGCTGACCTATCTGAGATGAATCCAACTCTAGCTGCTCCAAAATCACCGAGTTGGGCATTGAAATCACTGCAGCAAATGCACATAGAAGAATCTTCTGTAAGAAATAGATACTCAATTTTCTAGCCATGCTTAAGACTACATTGAATCTCCCCTCAAATTTAAAGTCATGTATTTGGGCTCAAAAGATATTTCAGGATTTCATCACTGATTCTTGATTAGCCCAGCATACACATGTGTTGAGTTCTTAAACTAAGCATAACATCATAGGTTTATGCATCTGCAAACACTGGAACAGGTATTTAGGGCTTCAAGATACACATCAACATTCTCATATGTACCAAATTTAAGCATTCAGGTGCAAGGAAGGAAAAACATGGGGGATGGAGAATTACATACCTATCCAGAAGGATATTGCTTGGCTTGATCTTGCCATGGGTGATTGGAGGAATATTATGCTCATGGAGATACTCAAGACCCATGACAACTCCAAGTGCTATACTGAATCTCCGATCCCATGACAACAGTGAGTCATCATCACTGAGAAGTGCATCTAGAACTGACCCATTTGGCATGTAATCAAAAACCAACAAAATAGGTGGTCCATCAGGCTCTTTCCCACCACCTTCACAGTAACCTCGCATGTTAACCACATTGGGGTGGTGAACCTTCTCACGAACTTTAATGTCATGCCAGAACTCAGCACTGAAATCATGGATTGAATCTCTTTGGATCTTCTTCACTGCAACATATGTACCATCATCAAGCAAACCATGGTAAATTAATGATCCAGAGGCTCCAGATCCACATCCAAGTAGCCGGCTCTCATGGAAATGATCTGTTGCAATCTCAAGCTCCTGGTATGTAAACCGCATCAACTGCATACAAAAGAAAAGGAGGGGCAGAGGGAGTAGAGCAGTGTAAGGACTTCATTCTCCATGAGACCAAGTATTGAAGGCAGATCCTTGCAAAAGAATTCTTCAATGGTGCGTTTTGGTCTTTTGGACTGCATCAGAGATGGCAAGTGTCCCTTCAATCTTCATATTTAATTAAGAAAATGAATGAAGAGCATCAGAGTCTATGGTGCTCAGAATATACACTTCCAAAATCTAAACCAAGCTCTGCAAAATTCCATTGCTGACAAAAGGCTTTCAAAATATAAGATGTCTTATGCAGTGTAGGATAAAGGGAAAACTTCAAAGAACAAGAGCTTTTTGTGTACCAATTGAGGTTGCACACCATAATTCGATGTTGGATCAGATCGAGTTTCACCACGGATCTGAGAATTTAGGTGACGAAAATTTGTTGTAGCTTGAGGCAAAAACTCTTGAGCTCGCCAATAATACCCCAGGATTAGCAGTGAAACAAGGATTATGGTTGCAAATGGGCATACAAGGAGAAGAACTACAAGCACAAGAAAATGTTGGCGTGCCCAGGATCTGCATGGTTGAAGTGAAATTGAAGTGTGGTTTCGACAATTCAACAGCTCTCGCATGCCTGCATCAAGGTGACAATTACCTATGTTTGACAAGAAGCAATTTGATTCCCAGGACACAACAAGGGCTTGATTTTCCATCTGTGGAATAGTGCCATTTAGGTAATTTGATGACAGGTCGAGGTATGTGAGATTTGCAAAGGTGTTCAAAAGCTCTGAGGTTATCTCCCCCACCAGAAAGTTTCCATGCAGATCCCTGAAGAGTGTCATTTCAAAGGAGCCCAGTGTCCAAATCATGTCAGTGCCACAGATCACATGCCTATGAGAAACTCAGAAACAATGAGTTCTGAACTTCTATTTGCAAGGAATCACTTGTATCATCAATTGTGCCCAAGAGCTTTGAGATGAAACCAACCACTGGAAAAAAATTATCAAAAGGATCATGAAGGTTGTTTTTCAGAGATGAGGTCTGGGTTTAGATTACTGGCTTACAGTGCTTGAAGGTTTGGCAAACCTGCAAGGATGAAGGGAATCTCACCCACCAGGCCACAATTCGGTAGCCTCCTGAATCCACAAGTACTTCCATTAGCCCTAAGAAGAACAATTCACTGGCAATGTCACCATCATCTCTTGCAAAATCTGCTCAGAGAGACGGCTGGAGAATTGAGGTGAAAGAGGGGTTACTTACAATGCGATCACTGTGCAATTAGAGTTATTGATGGAGCAAGGAACTTGGTGAGTGGCATCTGCTGGTCTGCCATCTCTCAGAGCACATGCAACACCAGGCCATGGCCCACTGCAAGGATTCACAGAGACCACCCATTCCTTCAACTGATTACAGGTTGCTTTCCTCCAGAGCAGCTTGAGTTGTTCCAGCACGGCATCTACGTCCACCCAGTTGCCCAAAGGTTATGAGTCTCATGAGCATCATCTCCTTGCAGCAGATGTCTTCGTTTTGAAGCTCAAAAAATATCACATGTTTCAACAGAGATATTTCTGAACAAGATTCTTCGAAGGTGACAGGAGACCTCTCTCAAAAGAGGGTAATAGATTCCTCGGAAAGTCCACTGCTGAAAAGTCATAAGAATAAATGTAACAGCTCCTTGCACAAATTACAGATAATGAAGAGCTTGACAAGAATGATTGAAAAGCGATCTCATCTCTCAATCCTTGTCTCGTTATCGATGCTAGAGATAGATAGAGAGTTTTTATACAGTAATGTAGGAATGCGTACCTTCCGATGCTGTTGCATGCACCTGCTGATGGTAGAACTGGAGACTGATAACTCCAAGAAGAAGAACCCCAAAGATGAGGTTCTCCACTAGTTTCCCGAGCATTGTGTCACATCTGCGACGAGCCTATTCGCCTTATACCACGTTCGACGATAATGCTACCCATAAAACTCCGAGTACAATTATTGAACTAAACATTATTTGAAAATACTTAAACAATGAAACTTGGCAAGTATGCTTTTGCATAGGTTCTTCATCTCTTCAGACCCTCTTCGCCAAGATTGTGGTGGTGATAATAGTAGTAGTAGTTCCCTTTTCACAAAACGCGAGATGAAGGAATTACAAACGCTTGAGAACTTGCGTTTCAACCATGGGCTGTACACCGCAACAACACTTGTAAGCTGCAAAAGTCGATTCTTGCACGGTGATTCTAGAGCAAATAGAGAAATGAAAGTGGAACCTTTGCACCAAATTGAAGAAAGTTGAAAGAACTCGAAAGAGCTTATTGCATCACAAACGAGAAGAAGAAAAAGAAGAAGAGCTTTTTATATAACGAACAATAAGAACAGCTTGTTGCGTGAAGAATAAGAAGTGTTTGTTTAATCAATCACGAACAAGATCAAGTGCTGCAAAAGATGATTCCTTCCAAGGACTTTGGAGCAAATAGCAAAATAAAAACGGAAACTTCGCATCAAATTAAGTGAACTTCAAAGAAAGTGAAAGCATCATGAAGAAGAGATACAAAAGTTTACTCTTGGACGAAGAGTTGGGCGGGCGGAAGGAGGGGGGGGGAAATGCGGAACAATAACGGGACCGTTACATAAAATTGAAAGAACTTGATAGACCTTGAAACAGAGTGATGCATACGAAGAACAAACAGAAGAAGAAGAAGAGAAGCTTGTTGGACTGCAAGGAAGAGGAACATGATGGATGGACCGATTCGTTGCGACTTCTTCCCTCCAGGATTGTGAATAACTCATGCCTCCAAAACAGTAATTGCAATGGAGTGGCTGAATTGAATGTAGGAAACGTCAGTGTATTTTGGAGAAATCCTTGGTGCTTATTGCACTGACAATCCTGACATAGTTTTTCATTTTCGAGGCGGGGTTTTAGCAAGCAGCAGTTTCCCTGGCGTCTCTGCCGAAGGCCGGGTTTTGAATTTCTACAATCGCATGCGTAAGTGAATAATTCTCATGCTTTGTTGCTGCACTTTAATACTTGTTAACACTTAAATAAGTCCCACCATTCTCTTTTGTATTAAACTCCTTCGGAGTCATTTCACTCCCCCAATGAAAGCTGATTACAACATTTAAATGCCAGTATACCTACTTAAGCGTACTCGTGAAAGCAATTCAACGCCCCAATTCTAATAATCTTATTGACGACAAAGGTTTTTTTATAAAGAAAACATTACACCTAAGTCTATTGCAAGGTTCTAACCAGTGTTGGGCTATTCTTGATTAATCAATGCACCTACCATAGAGGACGGTTTTGAGTTAGGTTGGGATATTTGAACCTTGGGTCAAATCAAGTTTCAGTTGTTTCATTAATCAAGAGACAAGTTTCGATTTCGATTGCATTAGTTCAAAATGGCAATACGTTCATCTGGTTCTAATTTAAGTTTTTAAATATTGGATGATTCCAGATTTGATTTTTTTCATTTTAATGCTTGTCTTGGTTTTCGGTTATGGTTATGTTTAGGTACGTCACTTTTAAATTTTGTGGTTTTAGTAATTAATGCTTGTTCAGGTTCCCAATTAATGGTTATATTTAAGTGTGTTGATTAGTCGTTAAGTTGGGATAGGTTTTGGTTAATTGTCGATTAAGGTCCAATTTGATAAACAAGTATCAAATTTACATTGCTTGGATGCAAGCAAATATTAAAAACATGAACTCACTTTCAATGTGTTCTTGAAAAGCTAAGGGTATAACTTTTTTATTGCAACATAACTTACAACCAATCTCACATGTGCCCAAAACAACAATATGAAAACATTTGATAATTTTACATTACAATTTATATAAGATTTAGTGAGTCCTCCAGATTAAGCATTAGACCCAATTTCATTAGCAAAAAACCTTCCTTCATCAAATATTATTTTTTCAGCTTGGCATTCAAATCTAAAACCTTGAAAAAAATGTGGTGGGTCATCCATATTAGATAGTCCCCCAATTGGAAAAAAACTTTTGTTATCACATTTTTTTTTACAACTTGGCACCCAATTCATAACTCAAAACCTTCAAAGAAAAAATGTTGGGTCATTTAAATCATACAATCCTTCCATTAGCAAAAAGTTGACTTCCTTATTTGCTTCTCCTTAAGTTTGGTGCCCAATTCAACACCTTACAAAAAATGGTGTGTCATTTGAATCAAATACTCGACCCCCATTTGGCATGTTTCTTTCATCACTTGTCTTTTCCTTAAGTTTCACTTGCAATTCACAACCTTCAAAAATTAAAATGATGGATAATCTAAATAAAAAATACCCTCAATAAGTGGAAAAAGTTTGTCACACTCACTATGCAATCATATCCTTGTTCAACAAAGACCACAAAATTCCATAAACTCATTTTAAGATTCTTGAAACACCATAAAATCCCAAATAATCCCTTCAAAAATCACCAAACACCATAAAAGCTTACCATCATACACTTTGGATTGCCATAATCCCCTTGTCACACCCAAAACTTGAAACCAACAAATTTCAACTCGTTGAACTAAACTCAACATTATTATGACAAACTTTGCATATTTCTATGTTTCATCATTTCAAATGTGCACCTTTAGGTTAATGTACAATGGAACAAAAACAACAAGAAAAACATGAAAAGTTCCATTCCATCAATCAACAATTAGATACTACCACCTCTTCATCATACTTATAAATAAAAAACTTAAAGTTTGACAATGTTATCAAACATCCCCAAAAGCCCAATTTGTACCACATTGTCTTCATTTTCTTCCATGGGTCCAAATTTCTTAAAAAATACCAAAATATTATCATGCCATTACCTTTTATGTATTTTTTTGCATAATCCTATTTGACCATGTAAAAACAAAAAATGAATGAGATTGATGGAATCTAAAATTGTAGTGGTTTAAAATATGGTAATATTTGACACATTTTGATTCAATAATATTGGTGGGGATCAAAATATAGGACAAAAAATGATTCCATTAAGAACTCATCTTTTTTGTCTTTAGCGATATGCCTTAAAAAATTTGGACTCCCATTTCCATAAACTTTTCCATGGACATTGTACCCACTTGAACATCATCTAACCAATTTTTATTAATGTTCACAAGCATCTCCAAATTTTCTATGCCTAGTCAGAAAGATTAGATGTTTATGCATATGCTTACAATGTTGAATACCTTTTTTGCTTTAATTTGTGACCTAACAATTTATAAAGTTTGTTAAGTGGTAAAAAAAACATAAAAAATTGTGATTCATGAACTTTCCACGATGCAAATGAGTTTTTGCATTTTCCATCATTTACCTTTCTTATTTTGGAATGGTTAAGTTGTTCTTTAACCATTGATAAAACCATCTTTTCATCAATTTCCATTAAGTCATCCAAAAATGCACTTTCATAATTGCTCATTTCAACATTGCTCAATTTAATTTTTTCAACGTAGAAGCAACAACAACTTCACTTGCAAAAAATGAGTTCAAAACCTTATAAGCATGAACCAATAATGGAAATAAATCATACATATTATATTCACCTATAATCAAATGGATTTTTTCCTTCCTAACATATTGTATGACCAACCCTAAACCTTTGAAACATGGGTCCAACATCATACTCAACATGTTATTAATTTTACATTCCTAAAAAAAATAATAAAAAGAAGGAAGGGTTATAAGACTGTTACCACTTGCTTTTGCATATGTTGTTGCAAAACTTAAAATTTTGTATCAAAATCTTGAGTTTCCAAAGAATTAGGTGCCAAACATTGTACTTGCATTTTGACGACCAAAGAAATTACAACAACAAGTGCATCAAACAACACCCAATAGCCTCAACTTTGGTTAACATCACATTGGCTGACCACATGCCCATTAGAAACAATGATGCAACCCAAACCTATGGGCTCAAAACCCATCCTTGAAGCTCCATAAACTATTGTCGACCATAACAACATGCAATAATGTCCTTAAATTATAATGTTTTTTGGAATAAAATAATTTTTGAAGCAAATCACGTCTTCATTAGAGTTTTCAACTTTTGTGGATGTATGCTTGTGTGTAAACAAACTTTCTACCACTCTCAATGTCCCTTGCAACTTTTCTTGGTCCAAATGATGATATTCTACAAAATAAATTAACATTCTTTTATGGACATTGATGTTAATCTAACACATACCTTAGTGTTATTTATTGCATATTGACAACATTTAGACATTGCATGCCTCCCAACAACTCCCTATGAATGGTGTTGTCAACCTTAATACCTTGTAAGAAACAATAGAAGTTAAGGTAGTGGTCATAGTAGTTAAATTGTTGCTTTCATATTTTACATATGCAAAAATCTTAGCATTCAATCCATATGTTGGTAACACCTCATTCAATTGTATAACCATGGCAACTCTAGATGTGTCTATAATTTCAAACAACCCAATTATAGTATGACCAGGCTCCCAATTATGATTCAAAAAATGAACAATCAACTCAAAAATGTCCACTCCTCTTGACATCCACAAATCACAATTCATTATGCAAGTGTCACATGATTCAAGAGCCTCATTTGGAGATGAATTTCTCTTCAATGCTTTTAGCTAACCTTGGTAGAATTTCATTCATCAATTGATGCATTGATGGAAAGTTCACATAGGGATTCTGCTTCAAAAGTAATCTTCTAAGGAATTGTGATTCAACAAAAAAACAAAAGGATTAATTTTTTAACAATGAATAACACAATATCTTCTTCAAATTGAATTTGATGAGGATCATTTTTAGTGTAAGGAATGGTACAACCAAAGAAAGACGTAATGTTGGATGGGGTGGGGCCACACTTCTTGTTTGCTAATTTTTTATCTTTGAATCCAATAAAATTTTCTCATTCAATCCATTCAGTTTAGATTTTTTGGTGAATAATCTCCAAATGTTTTTGGAATGTTGAAATTCCATCGACAACTTGTAATTGGTGATGTTTTTTTGAGTTTTACAAATCAACAATAGGATAACATAATACACATCTCAATTGCTCAAGTTTAAGATAGGTCGAACTTACCTTTTAAATAATGATTAAAACATGATTTGTTGCATGAAAAGCCAATTTTGTGGCATTATGATTCTTTGGTTTCCATAAGTATTTTTGTTTTGCCATTGTTAATCATAGAGGCTCATCAATTATAATTGGGATAGATAGATTTCCATTTATAGTAGTATTAGGGCTACTAATATAACCAAAAGAGGTTGATGCAAAGGCTAAATAATAAAAATTTGGATCACCTAAAGGATTTGACAGGTTTACAAATTCATCATTAAAATCAACCACAACATGAACTTGGGGGGATCATCAATGTTTCATTGTGTAAATCATCCATCTCGGAAAACTAGTCCAAGAAAAACAAAAATGGCCAACACCAACCTTTGATAAGTAAAAACAAACAAACTACAAACACAAAAAAAAGTAAAAAAGTTTGGAGGAAGATCAAGACATGTCCCATAGAACATTGATGGCCAAAGAAAAAAACAAATATGGAAGAAGATCAAGACAAACCTCATAGAGCATTGATGGTTGAGGCAAAAAGAAAATAAATATGGAGGAAGATCTAGACACATTTCATAAATCACTAATGGCTAAGGTGGAAAACTAGATGGAGGCGCAAGAATCAAACAAAAAACAAAACCTCAAAAGCAATGGGAAAATCTTGCTAACTAAGATGGAGATGAGCTATAAAAAACACAACAAAGCAAGTAAGTTAAACAAGGTGCAAAAATTCGATGCGGAACACAATATAATAAAAAAAAACTATAGAAAAGAAAACTCATGATGATGGAAATGAATTGCAAAATGCACCTTGATGGAAACAAGCAATAAAGAACATGGCGGTGGAAATTTGATGCAAAAGGCAAAATATTTGAGACAAGTTACACAATGCTTAACAATGGAGATGAATTGCAAAGCCCAAGGTGATGAGGTCTATGTTGTGCAATGGAAACGAATTGTTGAGGGTTGGACAATGGAAATAAATTGCAAAGCCCAAGTCACAGGAGATAAGTCGTAGAAAGAAATCATGCAATGAATGTCAAAAGTTTAATGGAGACCAAAAAAAAAACATATGAAAACTAAAACCCTAAAGGACTTGATGGAAACTGGAGACATGGAGGATGGAGACAAATGAAAAGAAAAAACCCTAAAGTGCCAAACCCTATAACCGGACCAAGAACCAAGTTTTAGAGAAAAGCTTGGTTTGGTTATAAACCTCAAGCCTAACCTCGAGTCCGGTTACAAATCTTTTTAATAAAAAACCAAAGGTTAGATTCCTGAGCAGGTGGCATCCAATCTAGAATCAAGATTTGGTTCATATATTAGTCCCTCATCCCAATTGTTCCCTGATTCCAGTTATTTTGGGGTTTTGAGACTTTGAATAGGTTCTGGTGCGGGTATTTGGAATGGGAACCAGAACCAATGGTTCTAACCAGCCAAAGTGGGAACCAGCCCAACATTGGTTCTAGATCTAACAATCTCCCAGACCACAAATCTTTTTTTTTCCCTCATAGGTTCAATTCAAGTTCCCAAGATGAGCAATCTCATTGACCAGGAAGGTTTTTTTCGCACCTAGGCCCAATGGCCCTATATATTTTGGTGTCTTTCTTATCCTAATTCTCTAACCCATGACTGTACAGATGGGTTAGTTTTAGCACAATCTTCACACAAGATCAACAGCAATGGCTTGAAACTTGGTTGGTTTGTTTAATGCTTTTGAAGCCTCCTCCCTCCCTCCATAAGTCATTTAAAAATCCCAAACGACAAAAGACAGAAGGCACCCAGTTCCAATATTTCCCATATGAGGGAGCCAAAGATCCTTAGGCAAGGAAACCTGGAAGGCACCGATTTTGGAGCCCTTCTCCTACACAAAGAAACCCTGAAAAACAGAAATTTCAATCTCTTTCCAAAAGAATAATCTTACAATTTGCAAAAGACCAATAGTGAATAGCAAGGGAAGAGCAACCTCAATTTCATAATACAAAGTGAAACTTTGTTTTGTGATTGTTCAGGATGCCTGAAGAACCACCACGAGAGCCAAATCACAAATGGAGCAACTCAAGGTGGATTTGATTTGTATAACTATGACAGTTAGGGTGTTTATGAAGGTGTGTGTACAAATTTGAGCCAAAGAGTTGCATCAATGGCATGCATCTTCAACAGTATCCTAGACCTTTTCAAAGGGATCAAGTGGCCTCTCTAAACTAGACTCTAGTTTCTCTTGCCATGCCACAGAACACAGCCAGGTAACCAGTAACCACCATGGATAAACATCACAGAATGTGACCACCTGTGCAATTTGGAAGGTAAATTGTGAGGCCACAGGTATCATCAGAATGAAGGCCCCTGAGGTGGGCTTGATTCCGGTGATGCCCACCGCTGAGGGTGTTACAGAGTGTAAAAATTGATGATTTTTATTTATTTTTAAATCCATGATACCCACTATGGTATCATCCACTGGAGTATCATGGAAAAAAATCCATGTGTGAATGGCAGGTTTTTAAGCTCACTACGTGTCCCTTCAAATACACTGCAAATCTTGTCCAGGGCAGATCACAATGTAGAGGTGAACAAGGAACCTTATGCTTCATTCACAACTTAATGCACAAGGAGGTATATTTCAGTGTTGGGCAGGTATTAGAAAATGCACCAAAGCCTTTCTGGGCATCAGGGAGGTTCTGAGGGCTGATAACCGTGTATGTCAAAAAAATCAAATACCCGATTCTGATGAATAATCACAGTTATCAAGAAACCAAATACCCTGTTCTCATATATGATCACAGTTATCAAAATCCAAATGCCCTGTTCTGATATATGACTGTGGTTCTAAGTTTTTTGAAGAAGACAAATAACTGCCCCAAAAAATTGCCAGCACTTTCATTTAAGTCCACAGTTCTTTGAGGTTTCGAAAATACCTGATTCTGATTTTTTTTCAAGTACCTGGAGCGGATGGTTCTTCAATTTTGACAGGAACCAGAGGTTCTTTGATTATGAGTCTGTTTCCCACTATTGAAGTGCAGGCTGTGGTGATGATGCCTTGTGATCAACCTCCACTTACTTATAATGCGTCAGATTAGGACATTTCATTTCATGACCAACAACTTCTCTCGTCAGGCTTTTTATTTTCCTTAAATTCCAAACTTTATATAAAGAAAGCACCCAAGAATGGGAGAGAAAAAGAAACAATGGGCAAGGACCAAAGTCCAGGCAAGCAAACAGCCCAAAAGAGGCAGGCCACCCGGAGGAAAGGGAACCACTTAAGAGCCCGACCCTCCTCCAGTTGCATGAAGCATATCAACTTAAGAAAGGGGAGGTAAACCCAATAAAACTCCAAGCCTAGAAGAACTCTCCCCTGCAGTGACCACCCATCTCGAGATAGCGGTGACATGGGCGCTCTCTGTAATGCTATATTGATACTCTCTTTCTTTTTTCATTGCTAACTTTATGTTATAAGAAATATGGGTGAATGTCACATAGGGGCATAAAATGGAATAGGGTTTCGCAGCAGTGTTGTGCCTGTATTTTATTTTGTTAATGACCCCTGGTTCCAATTTTTGGACAAAAATTAACATCAAAGAATCATTGGTTCCATTTGTTTAAATTTTTAAAATCAAATAAGTGTCTGTTCTGATTTTTTAACAAATATCACAAAAAGAACCTCTGGTTTCGGTTGTATCAAAAATTGAAAGAACCTATGATTTTAATGAAAGACCTGAAAAGGAACTGTGGATTTCTAGGCTGTTCTTGCATTGTTTTTCATTTTTTTGAGAATGATGATTGCTGTAGTAGCTGGGCAGCTTCAGCACAAATTATATATATTTTCATTTTGTCAATTTTTTTAGGAAAAAAATATTTTATGTCAATTTTTTGAAAATTCAATCAAAATGTAATAATGCA
>Ga0209208_10005621_pt1 | contig 17425 bp, 15 predicted proteins | sample S1TSphfallax_3_FD_187694 | JGI IMG/M metagenome (GOLD analysis project Ga0209208, IMG submission 187694) | Host-associated microbial communities from peat moss isolated from Minnesota, USA - S1T2_Fd - Sphagnum fallax MG (SPAdes) (version 2) | ecosystem: Host-associated > Plants > Peat moss >... | reverse complement strand
AAATGATTTAAATTACTTTTGAAATATATTTACATTTTTCAATATAAAGGTTACATGCATTTTTTTGGTACAAATATTTTCTAACCCATCACAATTTTTTTATTTTTTCTTTTCTTGCTTGGGTTATGTTCTACCATAATACACAAATACATTGTGAAGCTCCTTAGATTTGACATGGTTTATGACGTAGCCCCAAGCTCTTTGATGGACTTAATTGTGAGTCCAGAGGTGAAGACAATGGAAGGAGAAGGAGTTGGGGTGCATTCCTTGGCTTGCAACACTTCGGGGGTAGAGGGGCGTGCTGGAACTCCAAGATGGGACTAATGAGATTGACAAGCAATTCAATTATTCACATGGACCTGCACAAACCTAACAATAAGTTGATAAATGCATAGTTTGCGCACTTTGATGCACAGACAAACCACATGCAAACACAAACTCACAAAACTCACCACGGCCCGAACTTGTGGGAAGCCACCACCTTCCCCCTTATATTATACTTTATGCTTGACCATGGGACGAGCACCCAAATGTCATTTTGTCCTGGGATTCCAAAGTGGGAGTCCCAAAATTACCAAGATTGGGATTCTCACAACTTTGGGGGCCCATAACTTTGTGTGTAGACCTTTGATTAAAAGGAGGTTTCAAGCAAAGTCATAGCCTTCATCAAGAGCTTTGCAACGGTATGTGCCATGCCACCTGCACACAAGGAAATTGTGTTGATTTTTAACTTTTAGTGGTCGGGAATCAAATTGTCAATTTGACTCTCGGCCTTTCTTTTGGCCATAACTTGTGTTTTTAAGTGTCCAAATGGGTCATTCGAGCCCATTTTAGACATCTACGTTCCAAGAGATTTTCAATGATATAAAAAACACTTCAATCCAATGGGTTTGACCCCTGCAATTGCTCTTTAAAGATTCAAAAGTTCATCAAGATTTCAACTCCCAAAGTGGGAGTTCATTTGGGAGTGTGAGGGTTCATTCCCTTACACTTTCCTACATTCCCGGGAGCATGAGATGTGACTCTTGGGCCTCCCTCTTGGCCCACACCCTTGTAAGCCCTTACCTTGGTCACAAGCCCAAAGTTAAAATTGCAACAATTTAAAGTCAAGTATACACAACTTAGGAATACATTACAATGTGATTACATAAAAGTGGCCATATAGTGTGTTTTCACATGATGTTTGAGGGTTAACTATATTTAGTAAAATGGACAATCCACCTTTTTCATAAATGTGTACGATTTCAAAAAAATAAAAATAAAAATAAAATTCCTATGTTGCAAGTCTCTTTGAAAATATGAAACAAAAATGTAATGTTTCACAAAAGGCAAATAGAAACAAACAAAGGAAGGTAATGTATTTTAACCCCTCTTTTGACTTTTTTTCATTGTCCTCAAATTTACTTAAACCACTAGGGAAAGTTACATAATTCTGATTAAAATAAAATAAAAAGGTTTAAGAAATCTCTTTGATAGCAATTGGGATTTTGAATTGTATTTAATTTTGTCATAATCCATAGGGTTGGTTTTAATGTCATTTTACTTGCAAGCTATATCATAATTTACATAATTTCCATTATGGTTGGAGATCAAAGGTGAATCACACATTGGAAGGGATTTCATTTAGTCACCAAAGTTATAGACTTAGGTAGTTACAAATTAAGGTGGATCATTCCTGGTGACACAATGGATTTTCTATATAATGTACTTTATTCAAATGCTACAAATGTATGATAAAATCATTAATGTGGTAAAGTTTTTTATATTGGATTAAAAATTTCAACTTGAATAAACATAAATACATAATAATGAAATTCAATAAATATACACAAAACATATAGGAATGAACTTTTGAAAAAGAAATATGGATTATGATTTGGAATATGCAATTTCATTCAAATGCACATTTCATTATCATTTCATCTCAAAATGTTTTACATAGATTCAATATATGATATGTGATTAAAATGAAAACATTGATTAAAAAAGTTATGATAAAAACCTTAACTGGCAAATAATAATGATATTTTGAATGACCACATTTGAATTTTATTTTCAAAAGTTCATATTTCAATCATTTTTTTATTAGATTGATGTTTTTCTCTCTTGACATGTATGTCAAACAATTGTTTAGTTGGACTTTTCATCATCTAAATTTTATTAGTTTATCAATCATCACATAATGTCCATTTAACATAGATTTTGCATTGTTATTGCCATTTTAATTTTAAAATATAAATTATTTGGAATGTTTTATGTGACCAGAATGAGTCACTATAACTTGCAACCATTTGTCACTCATTTGGTTCTACATTTAATATCAACTATTGTCCCTACATTTGTGTAGAGGATCTAGAGGCCAACAAAGTTGGCTTGCAAAATAATCAATGATAATTATGTAATTTGTAAATAATACAAAGAGTAATAATAGAAATACACATGGCATGGCCCACCAAAAAGTCAATGTGCAAGTTTGTAACATGTCTTTTTATTAAATGTTGTTTCATACTTGGGTTGATAGTTGGTATTTTAAATATTGATTGTTGCATGTGACTCTTGAAACTTAATATGTCAAGAATTTAAAGCTTTGTTACACATTTGAATCATAATTAAAGCTAATAATAAATTATGGTATTAAGTTGGTTTGGAATTAGTTCCAATGTAAATAGGGTTTTAAACATTTTTATTTTTGAAGCAAAAGACACTTGATTATGGCTTTCAAGTTAGTTTTTGTGACTTGGAATCACACCACTTTTTTGTGTTTTTGTGCTTGTTATGCAAATGTGTATGATTTCATTTTGGAAGAGTTTGTTATACTTAAATTTCTATGGGATATTTGTAAGTGAATAAGTTTTTGAATTATGAAATTTTAATTTGTTGTTGTGAATAGCAATAAGTGTAGGCATTGAAAGGTAGCACCCAACAAATATATAGTAAGACAAAATGTAATGCATTAATGAAACTATTCTTATATGAAACCAGGAAATTTAAATAGTGGGGTTCATTCTAAATATGAATATGTCACATGTTTAAAATGTTAAATTTTTGAACGAAATTATCAAGTTTGATTATCTTCATAAATGCTTTTGAGGCCCAACACATGTTAACTTAGTGATAAACTTTTTGCACATTGGACAAGAATTTAAAATTGGATAAAAAAGAAAATTATATTTCAATTATTGATCATTTTTCATGCTACATGGGAAGAGTACAAGTAAAAAAAGATGAGCTTGGGTTCAAAATTAGACTTGATTCCAAGCCATATGAAACTAATTAAGAAATTAGTTAAAAGAAACCCTTTAATGTCATTGTATTGGTGATTTGAATCAACATCAAATTGCCACCTTAATGATTAAACAATTAATAATATATCCTTCATTACATTAAAATGGAACCTCCATTTTGTCATCAAGCCATGACAATGTTTATCATGATATTGGAACTTGAATTCTCAAAGGAAATACCATGCAAATAATATGAAAATTATATTCTGAAATGAAAATAAATTCATTGCATAACGTACCATAGAAAAAATGAAACCACACCAAGTATTAAATGATTAGAAAAAAAACATCTTGTGATATATTAGAAATAATAAAAATGAAAAAACTAATGACAAAAGAAAACCTTTAGACACAAACAAAATGATATACATTGTGAGTTAATATGCATAAAATCTTATTCACATTTTTTGGCATGAATTAAATTTAGCTTAAATTTTGTGCACATTAATATAATTAATGTTGGTAGGTTTTTGGATTTCAAGAGATTCAAGTCCAAGTTAGAGGTTAGATTTTAGGATCTTCAACCAAAGGTTCCAAGTTTTTTTTGAACTGCCATTGGAACCTAATTGGGAATTGACATATTTTCAAAATTGAACAAAAAATTGAATTGGGGGGTTTTGCACCCTTTTTTAAAAGTTCATATTCTTTAGATTTATAATTATAATTATATTTAAAACTATAAACTTAGTCATACATTTAAAACAAGTTATTGCATTTGATTGATTGTACATAATTAATAATACATAATCTTTATTTTGAAATGTGTGTATTAGTTGAACAAATTAGCCAAACTTTGTTTAAAACTAGACCTTGACCTTAAATTCTTAGTGAAAATGATCAAAATTGAAAATTTGAAAAATCCAAAAAACCAATTTCAAAATTCCACAAAAAAAGGAGGAAGCTAAGACCAAATATTCACACATTGTTACTCTATTTCTAAAGCTCAAAGAATATTTGTAGCCTTCCACCTAGAGCTTCCAATGTTCTGAAACTTGCTCATTTTGATAAAGGAATGGGGAAGATATGGGGTGTTTGGTTTAAATGGATTCAATGTTTGAATGAGTGATCTAAAATAGATTAAAATTTCAAGCTCAAAGTTTTTGATTGTTGCACTAGTGCCTTTTGAATACAAAGAAATTTGGTAAATCTTTAGTTCATGCATTCATAAGGTTTTAAATCACTCAAAATAGATAAAAAATATGGGGCTAGAACTACAAAAGGGTATAGAACAATGTTGGGTGGTTTTTTAGTTTTTCTAAAAACTGTTAATTCCAAGTATTAGAATGTTTTGAAAGACATGACCCAATTTTTTTCTTAAAAAAATTATTTTCATTTTTAGAAAACTTGGGCACAATTTCAAAAATTTGAGAAAAATAATTTCACCCGGGTTTCAAAGCGTTGATTTTCACACATTTGATACTAGTCACTTTATAAAGCTTTTTCACATATTTGTTATTATAATTTTTTAAATCTTAAATATTAATTTTTAATGTTTAAAAATTAAAAAAATTGAACCAAAAAAGTTAAATTTTAGGGTGTAAGTTTTAGGGCAAAGTTTTCTTCATTATTTGTTCCTCATTTTTTTCAATCAAAATTAAAATTTCATTTTGACTTGACTCCCCCATTTTCTACTAAAATATTTCCTACCTTAAAGGAAAAATTAGAAATAAGTATGTTTTTTTTCCAAAATAAGATTTTGATATCTATTCAAAAATCAACCCAAACATTTACAAGAAAATGAAAGAAAAATTAAAAAAAGATGCAATGTGGTGATGCAATTGTGCAAATGAAATGCAATGTGTAAAAGTGAAATGCAATGTGTATAATTAAACATACAATGTCTAAATAATTCTTGCACATAACAAACAAAGACATTGTCAACCAAAATTTCCCAAAAAAACATTGATAATAAAAAAATTCATCAACAAAAAAATATTGGAAAAAAATCTCACCTTCTAAATCTAGCCTAAAAATTTGAATTTGGAGAGTTCCTTCCACACTTGCAAAAAATTAATGGGGGAAATACCAATCTAAATTAGGAAGAGTAAGAACAATAACATCAAGTAAGGAGTAGAAAAACATCAACATCACAACATAACATAGAGGTACTTGAACAAACTGTGTCGAGGATGAATGAGTAAAGGAACAACAACATTGAGCAAGGAGCAACAAGGGGAGTAGTAACATTGACCAAAGAGTAACAAAATGAGCGATAGTGTCGAACAAGGGGCAATAGAGGAACAATAATGTTAAACAAGGAGTGGCAAGTGGAGTAGTAACATTGAACAAGGAACAATAAAAGGGGCAAGAAGAGGAGTAATAATGTCAAGCAAGGGGCAACACCATCAAACAAAGAGTAGCAACAATAGCAACAATGTCAAGTAAGGAATAGAAAGAGGAACAACAATGTTGAACAAGGTACAACAATAGGAGCAATGGTGTCGAGCAAGGAACATCAAGCAAGGGGTAGCAAAAGGAGCAGTAACATTGAACAAAGAATAACAATAAGAGTAGCAACGTCAAACAAGGAATAATAACATCAAGCAAAAACAACAAACAAATAAAGAAACAAAAACATTCACACACAATAACGAATTTTTTTTGAAACATTTGCTTTATATGAAACAACAAGTGACACCATTTACTTTAAACCTTAAACCTAATTAAACATTAAATTAACTACTAACTAAACGTTAAACCCTACTAACTACTGATTATTTAATTAATTAAAAACCTTTGAAACTGTGAAACCTTGACCTTGAATTTTTTTAATACCATGTCAAGGTTTTGATTCAATATAAATATACATTTGATCAAAGTTTCAAAGGCTTGGTTCTCACATTACATAAAACCTTGCAGTCGGGTTTCATGAAGGGCATCACTAAGGGTTTCAAATTGAGAACCGGTTTGAAACCCTATCTGGTTTTCACATTTTTTTTGATACCTACCCAACATTGATATAAAGTTATTTTTTTCAAGATTTTTGAAACAAAGTATACTCATCCTCTTTTGGTGTGTTTTATTTGTTGCTCTTTTACTTTTGACACACAATGAACATTTGTAGGCCCCTAGTTTGGGCATTCAATGACACAAAAATTGATCAATTTGGTTAAAGATTGAGAAAAATATTGAAAAATGTTCAATGATTGGCATGTGTATGGTGATGAGTGTAGCTATTTTAAAGGGCAACTCATTTTATGGTTGGCCCACGAACATAAACATCATTGACCACAAGACTTGGTCACACAAGAGTCACATAGGCCAACTCTGAGTCAATTTAGTTCTTTTGTTTTTCTCTTGGGAGAAGTGAACATTTTTTTTGGTGGGGCTTTTGGCCAAAATCCCATGATTCAATCCATACCTCCACATGATACATCCCAGAATCCCACACACACACTTTCTCCATTTTGGTCTTTTTTATGAGTATCTTGCACGGTACCAAAAACCATATTCTCTCTTTTCCAAATCCCTAGATCTCAAAACCTCCAAGTGTTGTTAAATATGTGAAGGTTTACATATATAAAACACTTGGGGAAAAGGCCCAAGCCTTAGTTTGTGGGCTTTACTGGGAAAAAGGACTCATGCTCCACTCTGAAACGCCCTATGAGTGTTTACACTCTGCAATGTGCTCTCTAAAATACATTAGAAAAATCTGAGGAGGTCGTTATGCATTTGGAATTGCCCTAGATGGAAAGACTACCTCAACAATTGTCTTAAGTTGCCACTTTACGGTCTTTATGCACTCCTGCAAACACCCCTTTTCATTAAATCGTGCAACAAGATAGTGTAAATCCTGGAGCAGGTTTTCTTGTATTGATGTCCAATTTGCAATGCTCATTTCAACCCCTTCAAAATCTTTTTTTTGTCTACTATGGATTTGTAGAGTGACTATTACTGGTCAAGATGTAAAGACATAAATGGTCTTTGAGTGTTTAAAGGGACTTTTATCACGTTTGTGGGTGGGGACATCGATCATTAAACACTATTCTATTTTAAAGTAAAGGAGTTGTTTACTGCTTTGGGGTGGAGATGCTCTTCGAGCAACTTTGGATGAGCGTCCAAGGTCCAGGGACCAATGAATTCAAGCAATCTTGTTGGTCGAAAGCTTTAAATCGGTCCCAAGGGATGAGGGTCCAAGACCAAAAAAGTGGCAAATTGAGGCTAAACCTACATGGCACCTGTTTTGGAGGGAAAAACAGTTGGGTCAAACCCAAAAACAGTGCTAAAAGGAGAGCTCCTGATTTGGAGAACCAAGAATCAGGCTGGGGACCAAGGTTACATTCAACTCAAGGATTCAATTTGCTTCAGATGAGTCCAAATTGGTTCCTAGGAAATTGGACCCTTGACCCTCGTCTAAAGTGGGCCTTAGTGTAAAACAAATTCCTATATGCCAATCCAAAACATGATCATGTTGAGAGTTCATTGACATGTCATTTTGGGATATCAAATTAAAAGGCCCCAATTGGAGAGCCTTTTTGACCTTTGAAGACCACCCAATCTAATCTAAACTAAAAACCCCAAGTGTCCTTCCAAAGAAAACCTAAAATGATGACATCTCATTTGACATACCAAACCAAAACACCCAATTGGAGAGTCTTTTCAAGACCACCCAAGTGTATTCCAAAGAACTTGATGACATCTCATTTGGCATACCAAACTAAAACACCCTATTGGAGAGCATTTTCAAGTTTTTAAGACCACCCAAGTTACATGCAATTTTTTCAACAATCTTCAACTTCTCTTGTCAAGTTGATACTGTGCTCACCAAAAATAACATCCATGTCTTTAGTAGAAGCTGTTATTATCAACTCAACACAAGCAAATTTATTTCTTCGATCTTGCGCAACTCTAAAAAATTGCTGCCTTCGGCACAGCTCAGGCCAAAGAAACAAGTTATCGCAATCAACACCCAATTGAAAGCCTTTTTGACATTGTTGAGACTAACCGATCAAACCTAAACTAGACCACCCAATTGTCACTCCAAGAAAGAAACCCTAAAATGATGATATCTCCTCATTTTGGGCACCAATTAAAGGACCCAAGTGGATTGCCTTTTTCTACCTTTGACACCGCTCAACCCTAAAATGACATCTCAATTTAATGACCAAAGCGCTACCAAAGCAGTAGTGTGTTTTGGCGAGTTTTCGCCACTTGGCGATAAACAAAAAAAATCCAGTTTACTGTTGGACACATGCAAAGGATTTTTGTGAAAAATATGCGCCAAAGTCACCAGATTTTGAGGAAACAGATTCTGAAATCGCCATATTTAGACACAGGTTTCAGCAGTAGGTCGCCAAAAGAAAGTAGCATTCTTGAAAATCTCTACTGTCATCTCTGACCTGTAGCCAAATTTGGGTAATTCCTCTTGTACAACAGTGGCGACATCACAAATTTGGCTAATTCCTTTTCTTTTCGGACTAATTGTGTTGTACACTTGTCTCTTTTCTTCGTGTTTTTGTGCGCATTTTTGTTTTGTGCGTGTTCTTGTCTGTAGAGCGAGCTTGCGTGCGGGGGAGCAAATGGAGAGGAACAGGAAGCAACGGGGCGGCTCCTCATCGAGAAGGGATGTGAACGGAGTGCTGGTGTTCATCGGTGTGTTTCTGCTTGCATCGCTGGTGACTTTGGTTTGGAATTATGAGGGAACGCAAGGTCTATTGCGCTTGATGTCTCGCGAAAGTATGACGGACGACGGAAGTGGCGCTGCGGAGAAGGCAGCGAGGAGGGAGGAAGTGGCGACGGGCATCGTCACTTCCGTAGCAGCAGCAGCAGCAGGTGCAAGGGTACAGGACAATGAGAAGGAGAAGGAAGGAACTGACGCTACCACAGGAGGAGGAGTAGCAGCAAACAGGTTGTCGTCGTCTTCTGGCGCAGTGCAGTTGGAGCCACTGGTTGTCGATCTCACTATTTTGACGAAAGCTGTGGACACTGGAGCAGGTACGGGAAACCTCTAGGGGCTGTGTTACAATTGACGCGTTGCAAAAGAGGTTTTGGGGAGAGAGAGAGAGAGAGATAGAGGATTACCGGGCTTTGGTTGTATGTGAGGATGAGAGGACGAGACAGGAGAAGAGGACAAAACTATCATCTCTGGATGTAGAGGACCTGCTGATCAAGGCATTGTTCTTTCCGGGCATGAGCAAGCCTTCATTGTGATCTTGATTTAGGGAAAGAAAATCGGATTGATTTGAGCGCAGATTGTGAAGAGAAGAATTAGGGTTTTGAATGCAGGAGGAATTGCAATCTCGATCTAGGGACTATATGCTTTTTTTTTCTGTTGTAATCTGAGCCTGGATGAAGGATAGGGTACGGACACATGTGAAAGGAGAATGATGCTTTCATGTTTCATTGCAATTGTGCTTGACGATATCTGTTTGTATCTGTTTGTCGAATCACAAATAAATGTTCACTGGTTCCCTTTCTTCCTGTGCAGTATGCTTGGATGGCTCTCCACCTGGGTACCATCTACATGAAGGGGGTGGTGTGAACAATCACAATTGGATTGTGTTTTTGGAGGTCTGACCTTTGATGTATTAATTACCTCTTTCTTATTTCGTGTTGAAGATGCACATATTTTGTTTGCTTTTTCTAATTTCAGTTGGAGGTGAACTTGATACTTCTTCTTTTTGTGGTTTTCTGGTAGGAGGGAGGATGGTGTGACAATGAGGTGAAGTGCAAACAACGGTCAAAGACGAAACGAGGCTCCTCCAAATTCATGGCACCTCATGAGTTTGAAGGAATCCTCAGCAATTCTGAGCATTTGAATCCAGGTCTGAAGTCATTACCCACTGTAGGGAGCTGATGAAGTCAGTGGGGAAGTTGTGGTAGAGAAGTCACTATCATATGTGCTGCTGTTGATGGTCCCTGAACAGGTGTGAGACTGGCACTATTGTCCATACTGCTTTTTGCATTTATTTTGTTTTTTGATCTTTTCTGGTTTTTGTTTCTTGGTCCTTTGTTCTCTGTTTTGTCTTTCCTTCTTTGAAGTTCTCTGTGGCTTGTTGAAGTAGTGTTAACCTTGCTTTGATTTTTCCCAATCATGAGAAATGGAAATTTCTTGATTCTCATGAGAGATATTTTTTCTAGTCACTTTAGTGGATGTTCTGCATCCAAGTATTAACCAGCTGGGTGCTTCAAGGTTTATCTTTTGGGAGCATAAGGCCCCTCCAGCTACCAGTATTGGGTGATAAGGATGGTTCATTTTCTAAAACAGGGTTTATCTTTTTCTAAAGTCATGGTCCCTTCCAGAAAAGGGTTTCTCTTTGTGTCTGGTTTTTTCTCCTCCTGTTTTCTTTTCTGCTTCTCTGTCAAACTCTCTTCTTAAGGACATGCTTTGTTTACCTGCTAAGTTCTCTTGCAGGTTGAAAGTAGTAGGGTTTTAGGTCCTTGGAGGGTCACTCTAAAGTCTTACAAGTCTTTTAATAGGGTTCTGTCTCTGTTTTGCTTGCGTGTTTTATTTTTGTTCTGTTTTTCCTTCTCTCATTTTCACTTTTAACTCTCTCCTTGTTAAAAGTCCTTTCCTTATTCTTTAAGACATGCTTTGCTCACCTATAAGCTTCTCTTGTGGGTTCAAAGTAGTAAGACTTTAGCTCCTTTTACAAGTTTAAGTGATCAGGAGAGTTCTTCGTCTTCTCTTGTTAGTTTGTTTTTCTGTTTTTTCTTGTCAGTGTCTTTGTCTTTGGGGCCAATTTTAAGGTCAAGAGCAGAGTCCCAGTTTGTCATAATGCATTTGAAGGCTTTGTTGTGGGTGACTCTCTGCAAGTACCAGTACTGTGATCTTTGAGTTGTAACTAGCAATGCCTCTTGATTTGTATGCCTCATGTTCATTCCAATATCTCAATTACTGCTAAGTTGGGAGTCATCAATAGTCAATTTTACAGGTTTTTGAGATTTTGTAGTTGTAAAGAGTTCTTTGTCTCTCAGATGATCAGTTTTATTGTCCTTCTGAAGAATAAAGGCTACCCTCTAAAGATTCTCTTAAAGAGGACTAGAGGGTTGCTCAATAAGAAAAATTCCTTTTTGGATTTTCAGCATTTGGAGTATACTGAATGATTCTGTATAGTCTTGTAAATGGGGAGCTTCTTGTAAGCCCACTTCTCTTTGTTCTTCCCTGCTGCCATTTCCTGTGTGTTTTGTCTATCCTGTTGTGCCTTTCTGTTTTTTGTTTTCTTCTTGTATTGTTGTTTGTGGCTAGCCAGTAGCATGGCTGAGTCTTCCCGTTGCTTCCAGATTTGCAGCAGAAACTCGTTACACAGGTTAGTGTTTTCATTGGCCTTACCCACTGTAGGGAGCCGATGAAGTCAGTTGGGAAGTTGTGATAGAGAAGTCACTGTATGCTGTTGATGGTCCCTGAACAGGTGTGAGACTGGTACTGTTGTTCAAACTGCTATAGTGTTTTAATTTTTTTCTTTTTGTTTCTTGGTCCTTCGCTCTCTGTTTTGTCTTTCCTTCTTTGAAATCTTCTGTGACTTGTTGAAGAAGTGTTAAGCTTGCTTTGATTTTTCTTAATTGTGAGAATGGAGATTTCTTGGTTCTTATGGGAGATGTTTGAATCCAGGTCTGAGGGTCTATTGAATGCTGGCTTATGGACAACTGGGACCCTGCTATCTTTTGTGCTCCTTGTAAATCCAAGTTCCTTGTCTCTTTGACTTTCTCTCAGTCCACTTGATTCAAATTTGAAACTGACTCCAAATACTCCTGTCTTGATGAGCCCAGATTTTTTCAACTGGAACCGTGTCTTTGTGAGATACTGTGATGGTGCTTCGTTTAGTGGCAATGCAAGCTTGCCAGCAGATAAGAAGGTGGTAGCACTCTCCACCACATTGGTGTCTTCTCTTGTAGTTGCAGGTTTGAAGAATTATATCCTATGACCTATGGTTATGGCTGTTCTTTGTTTCTCTTTCCTGACAATATTCCATGACCTAGGTCTTGACAGGAGTTCAAGTGTGGTCTTTAATCTACTTAGCAGTGTTTCCTTGCCACCATCCTCACACAGGGGTTTTTGCCCCAGTACTCTCCAGTTTGGAGTGAAGAATTGCTGTTTGGTGAAGAGAGTTAGAGAAACAGCTGCTGTTCTAAAGAGGCTGCTATTGTGGGTTAGCTCAATTGATAGCTGACTTGATTGGTATAAATTGTTGCTCTTGGGGGAGTTGGCTGCAGTCAAATGGTCTCTATTATAGGGGAGAAAGCATCTGGGAAGCTGTGATTGCTGAACTCTTGAGCAAAGGGATGGATAAGGTTGATAAGGTGTGCAATTGACACCTGGAGACTTTGCCCTTGTTGGGGGATTTCCTGACTAGATCTTTTTATACTTCTGACTTTATGTGAAATCTAGATGGGTGATGTCAAATGAGAAACTGATTAGGTTTGAACATTTTGTTTGCAGGCCCTACTTGGTGGGTGTTCGGCAGGGGGCTTGTCCTCTATATTGCATTGTGACAAGTTCAAGGCTGCTTTGCCAGGAGCTAAAGTGGTTAAGTGCATGAGCGATGCAGGCTTCTTTGTGAACATGTCTGTCTCTGTATCTGTCTTTATCTGTATCTTTTTCTTTGTCTGTCTGTGTCTGTGTTGGTAAATTGTTGTTGTTAACTGTGCCTTTACCTTCTATTAGATACCCCACGACCTTCTCATATCATTGTTCCATTGTAGGGCCTAACCCTGGCATCTTTCTCACAAAATAGATGAGGAGACAACAGATAATATGGTATCATTCATTCAGTTTTTTGGTTGTCTGCAGGCCAACATACAAGGGAGAAAATAAAGTTGAAGATTTCTTTAAGGGTGTTGTGAACTTGCAGGTAGATGGTTGCAGTCTTGTTTCTTGGTCTTCATTTCCTAACATTTACAATATCTTTTCAATCAGATGCCAGAAGCACCTTCTTTACTAGAAGAGAGGCAGCTCCATGAGTAAAGACAAAGCAAAAGAGTGGATGATGAGGATTTGAGTTGTCCTTTTTGGTTTCTTATCTAGTTGTTTACTCATGTCTTTAACCTGTCAGGAACTAATCAGTTTGGGGTTGCCTGGCAGAGGGTTGGTGACACTTTGATGAAGGAGTGTACTGAGGAACATGATCCAGCTCATGTATGAATTCATAACCTGGTAAATCTTAGACCTAGGACTCAAGGAGGATGTTTTGGTCTTGTGTACCATGCTGGTTGTCCAACGCTGAGCACCTTCATCCTCTATTGCACTAATCTGATATCTTGTGGAAAGGGTTGGCAGTGCTTTTTCCCTCAGTATTTGTTGCCTCATATCAAAACTCCCCTTTATATTGTCAACGGTGGCTATGATTGGTGGCAGGTAGACCCACTTTTTACTCATTCTAAGGTATTGTTTGGCAGTAGCTTTTCTGGACACACAAGTGTGAGTGTTTGGCAATGAGGCTTAGCTTGTATTTCTAGCATGGGGAGAGGCCCAACTACATTTTAGAATGTCATTGCTTCCATTTTATGCAATGCATAGTGTTGACTTTCAGATACCTATTGGGCTTTTGTGTTTTGACTACTGGTTGCAAGATTTTCTGACATGTCAATCCTTAGTGGTTATGGACCTTTCATAGAGAAAATATGTCGGAGGGATTTGACTGACATGCCATGTAGACCTTAATTAGCTGTAGTCTCATTGGTAATCCAAATTTGCAAGGGAAAGAACATGTTCCTTTAGTAGTAATAGTGAAGTCTTGTATGTCTCATGTGACATGATGTTTGCAGATGGACAACATCATTGCTTTGGACCCCTTGGGTGAGTGGGATGCTTGTAAGAATGATGCTACCAGCTGTACAAAGGATCAATTTGCTGCTATACAAGGTAGCATTTGACTCTCTGCCTGTGTTTGACTTGTGGCTCTCTGACAGCTCTCCTATGATGACAAGCTTTTTGGTGTATGATCTTCCACAAACTGAGATGGGGTATTGTTGATTTGAGATGCTGTGTGGGAAAAGCCATATAGTAGATTGTTCAAGAGCTGATTATGTTGCATGGTTATGCATTGTTATAAGCTACATGAATAGACTCAATAAACATGCACCTGGAATTTGTTGGCAGGGTGCAGAACAAAGTTATTGGAGGCAGTCAAGCCTGTTCAAGACAGCCAGAAGGATGGCATGTTTATTGATGGATGCTTCCATCATTGTCAAGCATCTCGAGGTGTATTCTGGAATGGGCCACAGGCACCTCGAGTAAATAACAAGGTATTTGAATACCCACCTTTGTTGATTGCAACATGGACTTGATGTTTACAAAGATGGAAAAGACTTATTTGTTGTGCCTCTGAATTTGTGGGTGGGATTTGCAGACAGTCTCAGAGGCTTTGGGAGATTGGTATTTTGAACGCCCAACAAATACAAATGTAGCCATTGACTGTGCATATCCTTGCAACCCTACATGTGGCTCATTCGCTCACAGTCCTGGACTAAAACCTAGCTTTCGCTACTGGAGCAAGGCATAAGGAGGAAGCCCAATTTCTTCAGTTGAAAGAGTCTATCCCATTGAGAAAATGTTTTTCCAACTGTGGTCATATTTCAATTACTAGCAGAAATAAAAGAGGGTAGAAAATAACATATTCTTGAGAGTCCTAGTGGTAAATGTTTCCTTCCATTCTTTGCTTGCAGAAGCATTAGGTTTACTGTGGTGATTTGCTACAAATAGCTAGAGTTGAAGTTTTCTTTTACTTTGGAAGAGATTCTGCTCCAAAGCTTATAAGCCCCAAAAACATGCCATATAGCTCAGTTGCCTCCAAAACTGGTGTCTTCATAATGACATAAGGGGGAGCCCCATCAGGCTTCATTGTGTAAAACCTGGATTGCTAATTTGTAGAGTCTGCAGGAATTCTTGTTCATTTGTCTGAAAAGGGCAAACAGTTTTCTCTGGTCATATGGCTCTTGGTAGGACATGAAGGGGACAAACTGGTGGAAAAATGCAGGTACATGAGATCACAAAAAGTGTACAATTTTTGGCAAGTGAAATTGTTACAGGAATTGATCCCAAACATGGAAGTATATTTTAAGACCTGTCAATTTTCATAACAGATTCAGGTTGCACTGGGTGCACTGACAATGATTTGAGGCTGTAGTGCAAATGAGGAGACATATCAAAGCTGAACTATGCTGGAGATGAATTCCTGGTATGTTCCAAAACTTTTGCTAGTCTTCTCTTGCTTGCAATGGGTTTAAGCCAGAAATTTCCAAGTCCATAAATGCACTTATGGGTCTCATGCAAACAGAAGGCTTTCAGGCTGTGCTTTACATAGGTGAAACCTCAGGTTTGAATGTGTGTTGTAAAGTGGTAATCAGTCGGAACAAATAATTTTGATCTTGAATCATTGCTGCAAAAGGAAGAGTGGATTCTGGTTGGTCTTGTGGTAACATTGTGATATAGTCCTATGCATGCCACTCAAATTATGATGCCATCTTCAATGAGGAAACCAAAACTTGTGAATAAACGTTTGATGATTCCATGTGTGTTCAATGAACAATGTGTTCTGCTCTGTACACGACTTGCTGTAATCTATTTGCTTGTTTTGTAGTACATTAGGAAGATATCATGGAATGACCAGTGGTGTAGTGGATGAGTTCTCTTCACCTTGAGAAAGTTTGTTAGTAGGCACTTTACTGAACCACTGTGTGATGAAAAAGCAAGCTTGCTTTTTCTTCAGAGGGATGTGAAGGTGTGCATACTTGCATGGGCAAAAACCAGATTCAATCATGGCGGGATGATAATATCGGCAATTTTGTTGCTTTGTACAGATTTATGACCAAAAAGAATTTCTTGAGCCATGAGGCGACTAGTGTATGAAATAGCATCAATCTACAAAACTCATAAATTTGCAGAAAATTTCAAAGAACTTGGGATCAATTCGGGCTTTAGGATGACGAGAAATTGTCGACTCGGATCTAGTCTTGCTTCACAACGTCTTGAAATTGTAGACAAGACGATGCCTTCAAATTGTCGACGATCTGCAACTACTTATCCACTACCATGAAGCTCCACAAAGGACATTTTGCCAAGATCATCTTGTTCATTGCAAGTTATATGTTTTTGATGATATTGATCCATAAATGATCAACGATCTGCAGCCAACTTATGTATCTATCTACAGTACCGATCTCATCAAGTTCTACAGCAAATTTCGAATGTTTGAACTAGTTCTGGTTGTTCTACGTATTGTTGAGTTGTCGTCGTCAATCTGTCGTCGCAGCATGCGTCGCGGCGATGTGTCATGATCGCAATTGTTTTTCACGACGACCTGCGAGAAAATTCGTGGTCGCAGGATTGTTTGTGCACCTGGAGTGGTCCGATTGCAATAGATGTACTGGTGAGGCCGGTGATTTTAGCATGATATTGCCGGAAGAATTTGAAGGTGATTCCGATCTGTGATGTTGCGTGTCTGATCTGTTAGGAGAATTGGGAGCAGAATTTGTCATGTGTGATGGAGACTGACTTCGATTGGAGCGGGGCATGGAGTTGTTGAGCATGATGTTCGCTGTGGATGGTGGTGTTGGTGGTGTTGCAGTGTTTGATTCCTGGCTTGCGATGTTGACGACTCCATTGTTCGATGTCGGAATCGGATTTTGCATGTTCTGTGAGATCATGATCGAAGAAATGGCGGCTGCTATAGCCTCAGTGAATCGTGGATGAGACGTGATTGCAGCAGTTGCTGCACTGATCGAGTCGGAGAATGCTTGTCCTGCATCTGCAGTAGACTTGTCGCATGTTGAGGCAGGAGTTTTGGACTGGAGAGACAAACTCTGATCATGCAAAACTTGCAGCTGATTCTGTACCACTCCATAACCGGCGATGGTGGAATAGTTGTTCTCTCTTGCCTGGTTGAATTGATCACTGCCAGACGTTGTCGTAGTGCCCGCGAGGGGCGCGAAGCTCGTCGCAGCAGCTGTGTTGTACATTCCATTCGAAGGAAAGAAAGGGATTTGTCTGGCATGCAAAGCTTGGACTGTGGCTGGCAGCTGCTGCCCGGATTGTGATGCGGACGTACTTACTGCAGTACCCATCATTCCATGATGAGCGCCGGCCGGATGATCAGAAGAATTCGTAATAGCCGGTCCAGCTCCAGTGCTACCCTGCTGCAAGAAGCTTGGCGAATTGAAGTACTGAATGTTGCTTGCAAGTACGGGAGTTGCGGCGCCGTGAG
>Ga0209208_10005620_pt1 | contig 17427 bp, 6 predicted proteins | sample S1TSphfallax_3_FD_187694 | JGI IMG/M metagenome (GOLD analysis project Ga0209208, IMG submission 187694) | Host-associated microbial communities from peat moss isolated from Minnesota, USA - S1T2_Fd - Sphagnum fallax MG (SPAdes) (version 2) | ecosystem: Host-associated > Plants > Peat moss >... | reverse complement strand
AGAAAAATTGCAAAAAAAATCTTCTTCAAAAAAAGGGGGAAGGGGCAAAACTAACCTAAAAAAGAACCAAAGGGCATCAAAGAATGCATAATAAGCGAGCATTAAAATACACCACAAGCACATAACAAAAAAAAAAAACAATGCACAACAAGGAGACGACTAAACTCAACTATATAAAAAGAAACTAATCAATCTTCAATAGAAAAAAAAAGAAAAAGAAACTCAATTATTAAGTACAAAGATGCACATTAACCATCCTTTTTATTCTATTAATGGAAAAAAAAAGAAGAGAAAGCTGCTGAACATGCAACACGTTTGTGATGCCTCTTCTAATAAACCCAAATTTGTTTTTATTTTCTTTCTTCTAACCCTACCTATCAACCTAAACCTACTTCTCCGCTAATTACTAAAACCTTGATCTTATTATGTTTTAATATCTTGACAGGTTATCAATTTTATAAAAAAAATAATTCAATAAAAATGTTTGTCAACCCAATAAAAAACTGAAAAATAAGTTTAAAAAGAAAAGAATGATCCTTAATTTATACCCAAATATTATTCAAGATGAGAATTGGCTTGAAACCCTGTATTGATTTCTCAGCAACTTTTTCAGCATGGATTCCAATGGTGACACATAAAAAGGGAAGGATTCAAAAAGTTTCGAACTTTTGAACAACAAACCCCCCAAATAACTTGATTGAGATCTCAGCCTGAAAGAAGAATTCAGGCTATTAGTCCCATCAATGCTTGTTTTCCACTATCAACATGTGTACATAGCCTTGTAGCATATGTGTAAGCCATAGCGATTTTTCAGCAAGTTGCTGCACTTGGTCAGAGTTCCGAGTTCCTCATTTCTTCCACACATCATAAACTCATGCACTTTCTCACTAGCTGCTCTGTGACAAGACAGCAATTTTTTCATCTTAGGTCTTCTTTGTTATCGTTGATTGTCATCATCTTGTAATAATGGGTCTTATTTGCATCCGAGTTTTTCCTTATTTTATTGATTGTTTGCTTTTGTTTTTTCTTTGGGTTGGTTCAGTCTACTTGTGCTCTCATTTGCCTTTTTCTTTTTGATGGTCGGGTTCATGTCCATAATTTTTATATCCACGGTTTTCCTTCTATTAGTTCTTATCCATTGTTGAACAACTAGAGAAGGGGGGAGGGTGAACCAGCAATGGACACCTCTGCCTATACCTTCCCCCTTTATAGGCCACCTTCTCGAGGGCCACGACGAACCAGCACCGACCAGAGCACCATGAAGGATGAATGAAAAGTGGTCAGGCAACAGTTTTCTGTTAGGACCCAGTTCCCTACATAACCATGATGGTTAGATCAGTTGCCTTTTTTAAAAAACTAACTACCTAGTAACCCTAAATATGAGACCTATTTCTTACAGAATTGGTTACCAAGGTGAAACCATATACTAACTCAGTTGGGGGTTCATCCACAACTGAGTACCTAATAACAGACATCCAGTGGATGGTGTGTTGGTTGCTCAGTGCTGGTTCACTGGGACCCTTCTTGAGGGCCTCTAATAAGTTATTATATTTGACGCCAAGAACCTGATTTTGGTCTTCCAATGGGACATTAATTAGGATGGTTTTTTTTCCTCAACTGTTTAGACAGATTCTAAAAAATTGTCACCCATTTAATCCTAAAACCCTCTTGGGATGCAAGCAGCGAATGACTCAACATCTGAATTTTGAGAAATAAAAATCACTCACTTGCTTGCAGCCAAGTAAGTGGGTTGGCCACAGATTTTAGTGTTACCACAGGATATGGACATTGTACAAAAGCAACTGAAATACATACAAATTTGGATTTTGGCATGGTACCAGTGTAGGTGCTGGCTGGTTCACTCAAGCCCTAAAGTTCAACCACCTGAACCCAAGAGTTACCTGTCCAAATCAAACCCCAACACACAGTCAAGAATTTTGGGCAAAGGATAAGAGATAAAAGTGTGGAGCTATCAGAAACAAACATCAGGAACACATATGGAGCATTTTTGGGAACAATTTAGAAAGATGGTGAGAACATGCCTTCTGAAAGTATTCTATATTGTCAGTCTCACCAGACCATAGATAGAAAGACTACATTGGATCACAAAACTCAGTTCCCCAAATTTCCACTCCTTCCAGAACAGAGAAATGAGAACTGCTACTATTCCCATGGATTGTACAAATTGATGGATCCTCATACAGACTAGAAAGTAAAGAGAAAACTTTTCTGGAACTTTAATTGAAGAGTTACACATGACATTTTTTTGCCTTTACAATTGCAGTTTCCAAAACTCTCCATTATGCTGTTCTGAGTAACATTCAGCAAAGGGTAGATCTAGTACTTCCCACGGCTGCAGCATGGCATCCATTTGTCACTTATCCTTGACAACCTTGCCCCAACCTGCTGCCAAGAAGCCATCAGCACCTTAGATACAGCTGCATTTTTGCAATGTTTCATAAGATAAGAGGAATGCTGGACATGCTTTTGACCATTCTCTGTACCTTCATACACTGCACCTTTGAAGAGGTACAAAACACCTTCCAAGTAATGGGTGATACAACCTAGAGCACTTTACTACTGCTTTTCTATGATGATGTTGTGTGTTCTCCTGCTGGGTGAAGCTCCACATTGCGGAGAACCACCCGTGCAAAGACCTTGGCTTGTAGAGGGGCTGTTGCTGAAGCAGCAATGGTCCGTAATACCCGCCCTGCTCCAGCTTTTTGCAGAAGGCTTATGTGATGCATTGCGTGCCGCCCTCCAGGCATGGTAAACTGCAATTGCCATGACCAAAAGATCAGGCTTGTAACAGGATTTGAAGAAAAAATTGACAAAGACTCAGTGACATACATAGCAATTGCCAACAAAATAACTTGAGATAAATAAAATAAAAAGCGTGTTTCCAACAGCGAATCAAAAGTACCTGCAGGAGGGCAAATGCAGCACAGGATCTGAGGACTGCAGCTTTGTTGCGGAGCATAGCTACAAACCTTCCAACTTCAGCTCCACTGCATACAGTACATATCTTTATGAGTATTCAAAGAATATTATCCATCCCCAAATTGACCTCAAAATCCACTATCAGTAGTTTGAAGAATCTGGTGCTTGACACTGATGGGTGCCTAAGCAACTCTGTAACATAGAGTGAACTATGTTGCCACTATGTTGTCACAACCACAACCACTGGATCATAAAACAGTCCACGATTTCATTTTCTCCACATCTTTTGCTCTTAGTTAAACAGTCTCCACAAACAGGTGACGGATAGATCAGTTAAAAAGACTCCATTCCTTTGAGCAGATTAAACATCAACAACACATCACAATTTCAGTGATCTTCCATTCATCTATGAGATGCATACCCAATGTTGGATATCCAGCAAAGGCTCTTGAATACCATAGGAAAGATATCTTCACCTGCAGCGGAGATGCCCTGCTTCTTGAATGCGGGCTGATTCAGCAACTTCCGTGAGAGCTGCTGGTGGCAACGAGGTAGTAGGGACCAACAGAGCTTGGTGGTTTGAAAATGAAAGTACACAAGCATCAATGTTCCGAATAGCCAAGTGTCTTGCTGCTTCCAAGCCATCTACTCCCAGCCCAGGACTTTCACTAAACATTGGGCCAAAAGCAACCTCATCTGTCCTGTTTGAGTCATCCCAATATCAGATCAATAGCTTATTCAACAAGAAGTTTTCTTCAAAAGTTACAATTCAATTTGATCATTGCTATGACAGTAGCTTGAAATGATAAAACAATCACACATGAAGTGAAGTTGTAACAGCTAAGTGACAAATGCAGATCACAATTCCATGTGCAACCCAGTGCAAACATGTTGGTAGAGAGACAAGAGAATCTTCCTGTGTAAATGAAGTGAGTTTGTAACTGTTTCAGCAATTGATAAAACCAACTGGAACTTCCTAATGCAGGGTGTTATGATAACAGACTGGTCATCAACTCACAATCACATGGAATTATGAGGGAAAAGAACAGGTGAAAGAACATTATGGACATCAGTGTTCTTAGGTACTAAAGAGCATGTATATATGCACCTGCCATCAAACATGTAAGCAAGAGCCAGAGCAGCCATGAAGCGAGCCATTTTAGACTGTGATGAGGAGCACAAATGCACCAATGCTGGCACCCCTTCCTCCTCCACTATGAGCAATGCATTGCTGGGATTGAAGGCAAGATTCCACAGGGCTCCAGCAGCAGTCTCATGTACATCCTACAAACATAATGCATCATCAGGGCAACCCTACCACTGCTCCTGTTCAGATCCTACAGAATGGAAAGCAACTGTAACATGTCAGCCAGGTACACATGCATCCCCCAAAAAAGTATTAGGAACTTTCTATATTTTCAAAAATTGCAAGACAGTCTGATACCAAGGATAATGTGATTCATGAACAAACAAAAAGGGACTGTAACAGCAAGCTGCAGGAGGAAGAGAACAAAACAGTAAACCCAAATCAGAAAACCAGAATCATGACATGAACAATAGCAACAGTCTCTTGCAGTGACCATCAACAGAAACACATGTTCATAAGTACTGAGAACTTCTCCCTACGTACAATTCAAGTCAAACTGAATTGAATTGGAAAATGATCTGATAATAAAATTGTCAATATTTCAGCTCTGCCAACATATTGGCAACAAGGCAACCCAACCCAAAGAACAGAAACCAAAACATGGTTTGAACAACAGCAACAGTCATACACATTTTCAAAGACATTCAAAAGCAACATCTACAGTATCAACCAGCTATCATAACATCCCCATTGACTTGATCAGCTCCTGGCAGTGGATCAAGGTCAATGTAATGTATTAAATAAATACTTACCTTCTGCCACAAGACTGGCAGTAAACTGCAGTAACAAGGAAACAAGCTCAACCATGGTAATGTCTAGCTCAAGAAAATCTGAAGACCAAAGAAACCAAGAAAAAAAACAGAAACACAATGAGAGAAAGGAAAAGAAAAGAGAGAAACAGGATGGAGAGCTTGAAGAGTATGCCCTTTTGAGGACAAAGTGGACATTGAAAAGTTCCCTACTTTGGATTAAGAAGCCCTTGAAATAAGATAATTTTATGATTCCACAGGATCCAAAGGAAGAGAATTTTTGAAGAAATTTGTCATATCCCTCTATCCAATCTTCAAAAGCTTTTCCTACATTGATGCTTTGGATGAAGAAACAGATTCTGCAAGCCCTAAATTTGAAAAACTAGTGTGCCTAGTCAAGCAATAATCTTTATTCTTGATTAAGGAAATCAATGAAGCCCCAATTTGGGGAGGGGTGCTCTGAAGCCATAGAGAAGCCTAAAAGGCATTGCTTGCAAGTAATCAGAAATGAGGCACTTACAGGAGGAACATGTAACAAAGTTTTTCAATGTCCTAAGACAGCATAGGGTTCAGTCCTTGACCGACAAAGCCATATTAAAATATGGAAAGCTTGAAATCAGAGAAGAAGAGATAAACTTGGATAGACAGAGGAATGCAAAAAATTGTGGATCACTTTGACAAAAACCCTAAATTTATAGGCAAGCTTAGCATAGAATGACTCTTGAAGGTGCTATGCATGACATTCCAAGACACACAAGAGAACCTTCCATGCCATAGGATTGCCATACAAGATAGGAGAGATTCAATACATAGGAGCAAGTTTATACAAATAGCTCAAGAACCTTCCCAACAATTACAAAGACAGGCCTAGCTTTAGAATAACTGCTTTGCAGAAGCTGAATCTCAACATTCTAAAGCTCACAAGAGAAATTTGCTCAACAGAACATCTCAAAGAAAATGGGACCCTGAATCAAAGAAAACTAAACTCACTAATTCAAGTCATAAAGGGTCCTAAAAGAGAAAGAGACTAAGAGGGTTCACATCTCCTCTTATCTAGAGGACAGAGAGCACAGAATGTCCACTATAAAATCTGGAATAAAAAGGAGCGAAGGACACTGATCTGGAGTAACCAGAACGTTATTAGGATGGCATCTCAGAAGGCCAGACACAAAGAACAGATGACAAAGAGGTGGCTGGAGGGCCTTCTGCCTTCAAAGATAGATCTTCAAGAACCCAGCTGGTCACTACTTGGATACTGAACATCTGCTAATGTGAGTGGAAAACATATTCTCATTAGTACTGGGAATTTCTGCATACTTACAGTGAACGTCAACCAGACTAGAATTGTGAGGTGACCCAGTGATAAGGTTGTGGATATTTCAGATCTGATGACATATCAGCAAACAGGAAACTTACCTCAAACTCAGACCTTGCCAATGCTATTAAAGGGGCAACTCCACCTCCACGACCAATTGCAATGCTGGACAATCAAATCAAATATCAGACAGGATGCTACAAGTCCTTCTAAAATTGCTTCCCCAGCTTAAATGCTGTCCTTATAGAGTCGATTATCACTTCATTATTACATCCTTTTCCAAACAGATAAAGAAGCACCTAGCTACAAATATCTGCAGCCCAGCAGAGATTCTTCTGAGAAGAGATTGTAACAGTGAGTACCTATTCACTTCAGATACAGAAAGGCCCCAGAGAGCACCTGCAGCCCTTTCTTGCAGACCTTGTGATCCAGTACTGCAACTTTGGGCTAATGTTACCTGCACAATTTAAATTTTGAAAAGATATCAAACATATGAATGAACATGGGAGCTACCTCATCCCATCTGTGCAGTGGGTGCCAACTGATCTGAGACAATAACACTTAAGATGCATTGACTGTTGTGGCTACAATCTCAACACACATAAATTTACACACCTCTTGGAAACACAAAGCAACTATATCATCTGTCTGGAGGAAAACCCAACAATATGACTTAACCATAGAAGCTCACCAATGCCTCAACCCCACCTACAGCTGCAATAGCCTCCCGGTTTCTGTCATCAAAAGAAAGATTCCACAAAGCTCCAGCTGCCTCTTGTCTGCCACATCCAAACAAAAATGATGCTAAAATGAGAAAGCTCCTGAGTGTCAGATGAATATTTACTCTGGATGTACAAATACAAGAGCAGCAACTCCAACCCATACTTTCAGGATCCTAGTCTTGCAAAAACCCCAATTCCAACGTTCAAGTATTCCTCCATGAGCATGGCATAAAAAGCAACTGTAAGAGAGATAATAGCAAAGAGATAGCAGAGAACCAAGTTTACCTGACTCCTTCATGATTTGAGGAAGTGAGGTGCACTAGAGCTTCAAGAGCACCAGGTTCCTTGCCTACAGCAGCATTGTTACCATTGCTGTCACCATGTGCTGCAAGGTTAGCCAAGGCACGTGCAGCCTGCAACATACAGATCACTGAAATGCTCAGTCGCAGTCTTACAGGACTTCCAGACACCAAGATCACCAAGACTAATACTTTGAAAAGCAAAGCAGGTTTCTCCCTTCACAAAAAATTGATGCAACACAATGTCATTCTATTGAATCACCACATGGACATGGTTCCAGTGCTCAGGAATCTATCTGAGCTTTCTCTGTGCATGCAGAGTTTTCTAACGACTGCACATGAGATCAGAAGGGACTTCTACCCACTATTAAGTGCTATACACAACCCCTATAACCCTTTACCTCTGTAATCTTTATGCATTGATCAGAATGCAAGAGTACCTGTTCTTGCACCCCCTCATGATGGCAAAAGCGAGCGAGATTTACAAGGGCATGGACACCACCTGCAGAGGCAACCTCCATGCTGCACTTGTCATCTGCTGCCAAGTTTGCCAGTGCACCAGCTGCCCTCTCCTGCTACCCAAGTACATCACAAGAAGCACACCATCAGCCATTTGATAACAAGAAATAGATATTCACAGGGAGATCAGACAGACCGAAAACGAAAATGTAAACAAACCATCACATGTCCTAAACTCTCAGGCAAAATGTGTCAGACTTTAAACCATGCTAGAAGTTTGTGCACAGCCACAAGAGCAGCAAGAGTAGAGGCTAACATCAGGGAAATCTAGACGAAGTGACACAGGCCAGCGTTTTTAGGTCATATCAATGGATGGAAACTGTGTCCAACAAACAACCCATCAAAAGATAGAATAAAATGGTGATGAAGAGAACACAACAACTGTGAAGCACAAAGTTAACAGTCTCAGGAAAAAAGAGTCCAGGGCTCACCAGAACTCCTTCATTACCAGATGGCCATTTGAAAGCTAGATCCACCAGAGCCTCAATAGCACCTGCTCCAGCTATGGCACCCTACCAATATGTAGTACGTGTTGACAGTAATTAGCAACATCACTCAAAACTTCTTGGAAGGCCATAGAAAACAAAGAGAAACAGAAAGCCAGTTAAGTTGTAGGTGACACAAAAATATGCATCACTGCAGACAAAAATTGAGAACACACCTTATGGTCTTCCCCAACAGACAGGTTCCAAAGGCCGCCTGCTGCCTCTTCAGCAACCCGGCGATTAGGAGATCTTGCTAGGGAGGCCAAAATGCTGATTCCCCCCTCCATTGCCACAGTCTTGGCAACATCTGCATTTACCGACAAATTTGCTATAGCCTGCCAAAAAACCAAAATTCACTATTTTGAGATGTCCTAATCAGTTGCTCCCCCTGATGCAATGTGAAACCACCTAGTGCAGAGACCCCTTGCATCTACAACAACATATCAGCAATTGAGCATTCAGACTCACAGATGAAGTCTGCTAGATGTGCTGAACCCAAAGAGAGACATCCAATCCTGCCGTCACTACTAAGAGAGTGGACAACAACTTCTTAGTACTGATGAAGATGACAGACCCTATGCTCTGCCATGATATCACACGGTCCTAACAAGAGCAAGTAGACCACCACAACAATTGTTTCAAGTTGGTGTGAGGCCTTAATGTGTACCTTAGCAGCTTCGGACTGTACAGCTTCCCGACAAGACTTGGCAAGATGCAGGAGGTGTGTAATACCACCTGCATGCAGAACTGCTTCTGCCCTTGCTGGATCAACACTCTCAGTCTCATCATCAATCACTACAAATGTGGCCAGTGCAGTTGCTGCCCGCTCTTGTACCTCCTCCTGCTGGCTTTGCAACAGGTTGAGCATCAGTGCTGTACCTCGATTGAGCCAGAAGACATCCAGACCCGAATTACTCTCTGCAGTCTTAAGCAGGGCATGTGAAAGTACACATTCTGTCCAATCTGTGAGCTCCAAATGGCAGTCCTTGCAGACCAAAGAATCTGTGAGTTTCTTGCATTTCGGACTCCTCCCCGCATTGATGGAACTCAAAGAGGCGAGTTCCTTCTTAAAGTCTGTACATTGCGTGACCAAGACACTGGGATTAAGAAGTGACTCAACTGCATCGCGTCCGTGTTCCAGGTGAGAGCAATTGACAGCACAGAACACTTTCAGTTTGGGTGCTGCCATGAGTTCTGCTGCAGTAACTGCAGTAATGTCAGTTCGTGAGACATCAAGGCCAGTGAGATGAGGCAACTTAGGCCACATTTCTGCTGCCAAGCTCCAAGAGATGACCCTGGAGCCTGCAACAGAGAGAAACCTCAGGCTAGTTGCAGCAGCCAAAGCCACCTCATCCACATTAGTGCAATCGAAGAATGCTAAATCCATAAGATCTGGACAATGCTTTGCCAGGGCTCCAATGGTGGGGGCATCTACATCCCTAATGCCAGAGATCCGCAAGCGCTTCAGCTTTGGACAACACGTAGCTACTACTTTAATTGCATCATTGCTGATTCTTTCACAGTCTACGCCAAGCTGCAGCTGTAAACTTTCAAGAGCTTCATGTCGAGCGACCATCATGCAGAGGGAAGCGTCAGAAAGATCCCCACAACTATCGCCGCTGAGATCCCGTAACCCTCTCGCCTGTAGACCAACAATAGCCGTAGCGGCAGCGCCGCCGCGGAACCTGAGACGTTGAAGCTTTGCACATCTGCTGGAGAGAGCGGCAGTCATGTCCGAGTCCAACACATGCGCACGGATGTCCAGAGAGGTCCAGAGCGAAGCGGATGCGGCAAGTGTACGCCAACCCCTGCAAACCGAAGCCAAACTTGCTCTATCCCTATGATTCAAAAGCGTAAACACTTTGAGCAGCGTATCATCAGGCAATCGAGTCCAGTCTGCCTCCTCCTCGTCCGTAGTAGAATGGCTGCTATTTCTTCCGATGCCGGAGCTTGATTCTACTCCAAAACAGTTTCGTGAGGAAACAACGATCGCTTTCAGCCGCTTCGGGGGAAAGCCGGAAAACCTTTCTTCATGCCAATTGACCTCCTCATCTTCCACAACTTTTCTCCGCCGTTTATGACACATATCATCAGCACCCCCCGCCCACACTTGCCTCATCGTGCAGCAAGAAGGAAATGCGTACGTATCAACCAAGGCATCAACAACAGCCCCCCGTCCCCGCGGCAGCAAACAAAACTCTCACCACAACGTTCGGGAAGGAAGAATCACACTTCAAAATCCAAACTCAACACAACACAAATCGTCTACAACGGATTCCTCTCAAACCAAACCACGTTAGCAAAACTCTACACTCCAACAGCGGTGCACAAGCAAACACAACCGCTCCATCCATCGCCACCATTCAAGAAAAAGAGAGATTCCTTCCCCACGCCACCAACGACTCACCTACCAAATCAAATGAGCGAAAACACGCAAAATACCATCCACATCCGTCACACACACCAGTTTCTCCAGACTCCAAAATGTGGAGTATCCTCTTCACACCCCAATTTGTTTTCAGCGAGCGGCTCCGCCACATCTCCGAGATCACCTCCGTCACGCACAACCCCGATGCCACTCAACACAAGCGCCATACATGTGCAAACACAAATGGCTTTTTCTAAACCCAAAAAAAAAAAAAACCAACACACACACACACAAACACACAGCACAAAAGTCGGCAGCACAGAACTTGACAACGTACAGGATGACAGCCAGAAGCAAAGCAAGAGAAGCAAGCCGCGTCAAACACGTCGGTATTGCACCATCGCCGACGGTCGCGCCCTAGCCATCGCTGACGCTCCTCTCTCTTTCTCAAAGCTTTGGGTTCTCCACACGGAGAGCTTCAATAGGAACAGCTATTGGAGCGATTTCGGGAGCTTGCAGGAACGTGAGAGGGGATGTGGAACGTTGGGAACTTGATGATGATGGGAAAGTTAAGAAAATTCATCCATCCATCTATATACATTCATTCATTCATTCATTCATTTGTGGAAAACATCCATCTATCTATTAGGAAAGGGAGCTATCAAAGGAGGTTGTTTGTTGGCCTTGCCTACCAAGGCAAGCATATTGTGTCTAGATTCATTATAGAGTGAGTACCTATACTAGCTTTTAAAGGATTTTGGCCCCTAGGTAATAATAGGTCTAATTTTATATGAGGATTTTTGAAAGATGATATTTTGGCTTGTGTTCAAACTTGAGATTTAGGTATAGAGTGATAATTCTTGAAGGATTTTGGTTTCTTTTAGAGGATTTTTTGAAAATTAGGTGTATCTTTGCATGGTTAAATATTTGAGTTTTCATAATATTTTTTTTTTGCTTTAAAATATGTTTTAACATAAATGGCCATGCCATAGTATGACACACCCCTTGTTTTATTTATTTGTTTGTTTTGTTTTGTGTTGTTGAAATCTTCAAAATCGTGTGTCAAAATCTCCCAAATTGTGAAGTCGTCAGTTGTGTTTTTGGTGTCACTCTTGAAAGCTTTTGATGAGTATTGGTGCACCAAGGTGAATATGTAATGTTTAGACTCGTTATGCATGAGTCCTAAAATTTGGAATATTTCATTGCTAAAAATTTAATGAAATTAAAAATTAAGAATAATTGGTTGTGTGCTCTTGGTATCCTTGGAAAGATTTCTCAAACTTGAGGTATCAACAACTATCTTCTTAGTATTATAGAGAAGAAGCCTTTGATTAGTATTACGAAAAAGAAGCCTTCGATGAGATGAAAGTTATGCTTTTTTTTTTGAGGTGGAAAATTTTACTCAAATGCAAAATTTCTTAGAGGCTTGTGGCAAGCAATGATGGAAAAGAATGATTTTTGAAAAAATACAATAAAAAATGTTCAAAATTGAATGGTTTTGATTTGTATATGATGGTTTCTCTAGTGAATGTTTCAAATCCATCGTCATTTCACATAACAGTTGGAATTGAATGTGGGCCAAATACATTTGCCATCCTACTTCATGTTCATCTTTTAAAAGGTGACATTGTTTGTTAGCATTGTCCCTCTCTTTGTTTTTGTTGTGATTAGTTTTTATCTTTTGTTGTATTCAAAGCATTTCCCACTTGCGCTTTTGTTCTTTCCTTTGTTGTACCATCTTCACCTTGCATAGGTCAACACATTTCTTCTTATACAAGTTGTTATCAGATATTGAATGTCATTAAATTTTCAAAACAAGCAGGTGGAATTCAAGCAATCCCCAATCATGTGCCTTTATTGCAAATCATTGTATATATGAAAGGATTTGGTTTTTTATGTGTAAGGTTTGTTGAAAGTTTTATTGGAGTTCAATCTTTTTTTTCAAAAATATCACAAAGATTATATGTATAATGTTGATTGTCTAGGGTTTAGGGTGTGTGTTTTGCAAGTTGAAAATAAATTGGTGTCAATTACACCATTAGCAACAAGCTTCAAATTAACCCCTTAATATCAAGACAATGTAAATTTATATTAAAGCAACTCATATTGGGATTGTTTAATGTTTACACGTTCATAATGAATTACATTATAAGTAAGTTAGTTCCTCATTCTTAAATACATTTTGTTTGTTTATATTGTGTTTGTAAGCATGCACTTGTTGCACATTTTTTTGTTATTTTTTCATGTGACACATGTAATAAACACATAAAAATTTTCAATATATAGATGTGTAAAAGATTTTTTAAAGGTTCATCTTTCTTTTCATGTGAGACAAGTAGTGAGTGCACAATGTTTTTATAAATTGTGCCCCCGAGCCTTCCATATTTGCAACCTATGTTTATTAACAACATTTGTTGGTTGGTTTTGTGCATTTTGTTTATGATTTGTTAGTGTATAGTTGTGTTGGATTCTTGATGTGTGTTTTCCTCAACTATTGTTTGGTTGTAGGTGTTTTTTGCACCTATGTTTGTGTGACAACTGTTTGAGGAAATTATTCCTTGCTTACAAAAGTTGTTTGGGTGCACCAACTTTGTTTTAATTATTATTTGGCATGAAGCATCTTTTCCAAGTTTTTCTTTTTTTACATTTACTTTTGCAAGGTTTTGTTTATAAGATATTGTTCTCATGTATTTGAGTTTTTCAAGCACTTGGCCTTGGGAGTGCATATTATTGTTATTGAGACCTTTTAAACATTTAACAAAACGTAGCAAATCATGTTGTTTGTCTAGACTTTACACCAATTCAAATGTTTAGTGCTTTTGAAAAATAATAAGTTTGACAAAACTTGAGAACAAATTAAGTGTTGAATACATTTTTTATGTCAAAGCTCAACTTCTTTATTGATATTGTTGTGACATTATTTCATTTTTTGATTTACTGGGTAAACATCACCCTATAACATTCCAAATAATCCACATTTCAACATTAAAATAGCAAAAAAATTAAAAACCTGATGTTAAATGAGGATTATGTGATAATTAATGAATTAAAAAAATCCATATGTAGAAAATCTCAACTAGGCAATTCTTTAATATACATGTTTTATGAGAAAAGTAAAATTGAAATTCATCCAAGAATGATTATGATATGGACTTTTGAAAATACCACCCATTTTAAATTATTTAAAAGTCCATAACTTTTTTTTATTAAGGATTTTTTAGCAAATGTTTTGAATCTATGTTCTTTTTGTTGTACTATATCATATATTGGATCCCAATAAGATATCCCAAATAAAAATTAGTAAAAAAAATGCATGTATGTAAAGGCATAGATGTTTGAAGTTATATTATTATATATTATATGCATATATCTCACTTTTTTTAATATAAATATTTTTATTCAAGTTGAAAATCTAAATTTTGTCACAAATTTAGTACATTGTTGATTTTATAGTGTGTTCATAGCATATAAATGCACAACACTTTGCAAAAAACTACACAAAAAATAAAACACCTTACTTTATGACCACCCATTACTTGTGTGAAACATATGGTGCAAATTTTCACATTTTTAATGTCAATACCCAATTTGTTTGTTGGACATGTTGTGATATTATTGGACTTATGATTCAATGACTATTTTAATATCACCCACAACCTCTATTTGGGCTTTTATTAATATTTACCATATCCAACCTATAGTTAGCATTAGGTCTGGGGTGAAAGCACACTATGGGGGGGCCAACTTGGGTAGTTTGATGACATGTCCATAAAATATATACCTCCAAAATGTGTTTTGTTTAGTTTGCATTTCACTTTTGGTGTTTAGGCTTTATATTTTGACTTTCAAAAAATTAATGTTATTTAATATTATTTGAAAAAAAAATTATAGGATTGAATTCAAGGAATAATTGGTACATTTATGGTATATGCAATATAATTAAACATGTTTTTTGTTTTAAATTACCTTAATTTTTGGTTTGAATTATTCAACCAATTTTTTTAGAAATGGAAATTAAAAAAATGTCGCACTTCACATTTCTTGTCATTTTCCATTTGAAAGTGATTGTTTGTCAAAATTTTAATTATCACACATTTATATGGTTATTACATTGTAAAAAACCCATTTGTGATATGATAATTATTAAATTATTCACATGGCTCACAAATTTATTCCAATAATGGAATCACAATGTTTAATATTTATTATAGATTTCATAAAATTCAAAATCATTTTAATCATTTCTTGAATATATTTTCATTTTTTAACACATTGTGATGTACATTTTTTTTGAACAAATATAATTTAACATCACATCATATGAAATAAAAATGTGTAAAACTTTTGGCATTTGACTTTTTTGGGTTTGATCTACCATAATATGCAAAAAGACCTTTCATAATAACATATGGTTAAAGTTCAAGCATGGTACCTTTGAAAAACAATACAATGTGATAACAATCTTGGCCCTCTTTAAGTGTGTTTTCACCTAGTGAGGGTAATTGTGCAATTTTTCACATTCTTGATATCAAACCTTAACAACTTATTAGTATTATTGTGGTATTTGAACATCACCCACACCCATTGTTTGTGCATGTATTAATGTTTACCATAAGCAATTTATAGTTGGTACTAGGTGTGAGGCAAATGTTATAAATTTTGACATTCTTGATGTCAAAGCCAACTTCCTTGTGGTTATTGTTTGATTCATAGTTTAACAGTTACTTGAACGTCACCCACACTCCTATCTGGGCTTCTATCATTGTTTATCATAGTTTGCATACAATTGGTATTAAATGCAATTAGAGATTTTGTTTGGTAATATTTATTGATGTAGGTGTTTTTATCACCTATTTAGTTGAGTATTGGTTTCTTAATTGATTCACAACTATTAACATGTTTATTTGTTTATAAGTGTGATCAAAATTATTGGTTGGTTGGATTTGAATTCTTACATGTTGGTGTTTCTTGCACATGTTTGTTAAACAATGGTTTGCAAACTTCAAGTTTTGTTTATTCTTCTCTAATTTGATATTGGAATTTTGGATTTGATATTTGGGAGTCAACATATTCAATAGATTGAGTTTTTCGTTCCTTTAAAGCTTGCCCAAGCTCACATATTATTACCTTTCTTCCTTTCTAAAGTTATAAATGTAACTAGCACATACATTTATGCCCCTACATCTTCTAACCCTATTCAAGTTCTAGTACAATAAATCATAGATTTTTTGAAGGTTCAATTTGATTAAAATCTTCACATTAACTAGACAAGATGTCCACTTTGATGAAAAACTTGAGGCATGAAAAACACATGATTCTTTTGAATGGTAATTTTGATCAAGGTGACCTTTTTAACTAGGTGTCAATCAAAAGGGGCAAAAAAAAGTCAATAAAAAAGACTAAAGCTTAATCAAATTGGCCATACTTTTGACATTAAGTCAACTTGACCATACCTATGAAGAAATGCATACCCTAACCTACCTTTTTATTGCATAGGACAATAATAGTTGGTAGGGTATAACTATAACTTAATTATGATACAACTATAGTTCGCCTAACCTAGCTTATATAATTTATTTGCTAGGCCTATATTTAGGTTAGTTTGCTAGGCCTATTTGTTAAGCCTACATCACAAACTGCTTATCCCACAATTTGGTAATGAAAATATTTCATCCTACTTATATGTTTATCATTCATGTTTTAAACGCATGACATCCATGTGCAAAACAAACAAACCCATAAAAAAATGATTTTTGCACGATTTCCATTACCAAATTGTGTGATGGGAAGTTTGTGATATAATATACTTATTTAGACCTACTAGGTTAATTAAAGTTAAACTAGGTAAGTAGTTTATATTTAACAAGTATTAAACTAGCTAGCTATGTTAGACATATAGGTACTTTAGGCTTAGTTAGCTAGGTAGGTTAAACTTTTAGCTAGACTATGTTTTAGGTAGGTAAGTCGATAAATATTAATACACTTGGACTTATTTCCAATCTACCTATATATATATTACCCACTTCCAACCCATGTATTGCATACTTATTACATACCTATTTACCTACATTCAACATAACTACCTATTATTTAACTTCATACCCACTTATGCATCAAGATTCATGATAAATATGTCAAATGAATAAATTGATAAAATATATCATCATATAATGAAATGGTCCATTGGTTAGTGATTTGGTTTATCTTCATGGAAGTGAGGGGTTCAAAGTCATCATTCTTGGATCCTATTCATATGCATAAAAGGCTTAGTTTAAGGTAGGTTATGTTGGGTGGGTAGGTAGATATATAAGGTACATACCTACCTATTTTGGACCTATTTACCTCCCTACCATTTAGTGATATTTAAAGTTATGAATTGTCACTTTTTTGTAGGAAAATATTTTGGAAAAGGAATATTTTGCCACAAATTCCATGTTTATTTGAAAAAATATTCATAAATTTTTTATAAAAAACAATTGCCAAAAAATGTAATATATATTTACAATATGAAAGGCCCTTAATATTTTTTAATTCTATATTTTGAATATTTCCAAATTTGAACAACATAAAAAATTTGAAAAAAAAATGATCATTGTTATTATTAACTAATTATCATAAAAATTTGAAATAAAATCTTATGGGGCAACATTTTTTATTTACATAAAGAGTTGCTACTCCAAATTGATAAACATTTTGGACATACTAACTATAGTAAAAACAACAATAAAGAAACACCAATCATAATGTAGATGTCAAAAATGATTTGTTCAAAATGGCATTTTTGTCAAATTGGACAGAGGGTTAGAAAGACCAAAGGGGAGTTTTTTTATTAAATTTTCCAATAAAAAGACTGTAATTTCTTGTAATGTCCTAGCCAAGAAAA
>Ga0209208_10005619_pt1 | contig 17428 bp, 13 predicted proteins | sample S1TSphfallax_3_FD_187694 | JGI IMG/M metagenome (GOLD analysis project Ga0209208, IMG submission 187694) | Host-associated microbial communities from peat moss isolated from Minnesota, USA - S1T2_Fd - Sphagnum fallax MG (SPAdes) (version 2) | ecosystem: Host-associated > Plants > Peat moss >... | reverse complement strand
TGGTGAGTCTTGTGTGTCCGTGTTGCCCGTGGCTGTCCCAGCACCAAAGGTGCTCCAACTAAGCACTAACCACTTTGTGTGGGTTGTGTGCAGGCCCGTGTGAGTGAATAAGCTTGTCAATTCTTCTTAGTCCCATCCCGGAGCTCCAACACGCCCCTCTACCCCTCCAAGTGTTGTGAGCTAAGGAGCGCATCCCGACTCCTCCCTCTTCCGTTGTCTTTCACTTGGACTCACATTTGAGTCCTTCAAGGAGTTGGGAGTGCGTCAAATTGTCCTATCGAAATTAGGTTTTTGGCTATGGTTGGAACATGAAGTACACTTTTCAAATATTTTGTTTATCCATCATGCATGGTCAATGGCACCTTGCGAACTTGTGTAATGGGATGTGTAGCATCATCACCAATTTCCACAAATCATAGTGTTTTCAAGTCCCTCACATATCGAAACCACTCTCCATGACTAATCATGTGATTTGATGTTTTAGAATCCACATATTAGATATTGTTGATATTGAATACACTTCCCATCATTGAGTTTACCATATGTTGCATCACAAATAATTGTTCATCACCTTGATTGCTTGTTGATATATAATTGCCTTGTTGTAACTTCTTGTTCTTCATGTCATGTTCCCTTTGATAATAGTTGTTTGCCATGTGTTTGATATCCCATAGTAGTAATAATTTGAGGCATTGTTTGATTGATGACCTCAATGACTTTTGTCACAACCTCCATGACTCCCCCTTCCTCCAAGGTTTATTTGTCCACCTCCATGGGATTGATCTTGTTGTTGATGTTGTCCTCCACCACAACATCAAAATGTTGTTCTACCACATATTTTTCTTTTAGCACTTAAGTAGAAGGCAATTATTGAGAACCTCCATTGGATGAACTACCAACAACTTTCATCTTCTCACTTATCAAAAAGGTTATTAAATCTTATAAGTTTATACATGTTTCTTGAATTGCAATTGTGGTTCAAAACTAACTATAGTATTTTTTAAGACCATTCAAGGTCACAACCACTAAATCATCATCATCTACAAGGGCTCCAACAAATGCAAGAACATTTGCAAGGTTTCACACCTTCATAAAATCATCATTATGTTCAACTTGTTTTTTTACAAGTTATGCAACTCTTTTTGAGTTGCATTTTACAAGCTTGTGTATTGGTGTTATACATCCTCACTAGTGTGTCCCAAGCTTGTTTGGGTGAATTTGCATTTTAGATATGCACAATTATGGAATTGGATAGTCATGAAAAACCAACCCAAGATTTTCCTAATTCTTTCATGCCAAGATATATTGGCTTGAATTTGTTGTGGTGTGGATTTTTTTAGAAAAACAGGTTTTTGCTCATCATTAATTTCCAATAATCTTTGCCCCTCAAAAAGTTCATGATCTTCAACTTCCACATTTGAAATTGATTTTGTCCAATTTCTCAATTGCAATTGGAAAAAAAAAGGTTTACCATTTCTTAAGGCAACATTAAAATCTCTTTTAAAATAATCTTTCCTTCTTTGGATTTTTAAGATTAGGGTTAGGGTTGAACAAGTTGGGTTGTATATACATGTGTATGGGTTAAGTATTGCATGAGGTTTTATAATACACATACATTTGAAATAGATATATGTATTCGGGTGCAAATGAGAGAGAATGAGCCAGCGGACCTATTTTAAAAAAGGACCACATGTCCTTTTGCCCAAAAATAACTTTTTCATTCAAATGAATTCTAGAACAAATTTTTTTGCAATTTGTTATAATAAATACTTATAATTGTCCTAGTACATGACATGTTTTTTATTTAACATTTTTGAATAAATATGAATTTTTGAAGTGTGTTGATTCCTTGTAAATTTAGGGTTTTTTTTAATAAACAATAACAATTACAAGGAAAAATCACCTCTAAAAAGGACCGACATTTGGATTGGCATCTACATTAAAGTTGAAATTTCAAATCTTCATATCTCTCTCAATACAAATCCAAATGATTTGAAATTTTTTCCACATGTATTATCAGATTTAAAATAACAACAAAACCCATTATAAAATTGTGGAAGATTGAATGTTTTCATTTCAGTGACTAAATATCATATATGTTTGCCCTAATGTGCATTGATTTTCATATTTCAAACTATAAAAGTAGGTATTATGTAGGTTTTTCAAAATACAAGTAGCCTTTGATGTTTATTTTTCATTGTGGGCTTTTGGTTTCAAGTAGGTGTCAAGTAGGTTCTTACAAAAAGGAAATTTATTTAGTTTTATGACTCACTAAAACATATGTTGATTTTCATTTCATAACTTATTACATATCAATTTTGTTAATTTTCAAAACCAAAAAGTAGGTTTGAACACATATTTTTCAATTGGTTTCAAATGTATTTTTTAATCTACTTTTTAAATCATTTGCTTTTAATTTTATTGAAATTATTCTTATAAAACTTAATAGAGCCAATTAATGCTACTCAACACATACTTTCACATAATTTGATGCTACTTTATGGTAGTTATATGAAAGGTGCAAGGTTAAAGTGAAGACATCTACTTTTTTGGTATAATTTATCTTGCTTTAACCTTACAAGATAAACAAAGACATCAAAAATAATATGATCACATGGAGCATAAGATCACTAATTCATCAAGGTTTTTGTCACACCAAAAAACATAAATTATTTGCAATAATGAAATGAAATTCCAAACCTTCAACATCTTAAACTTAAATTTTAACAAAAAAAATCAACTGAAATAAGTAAAGAAAGTAATAATAATGAAAGAATTTAGTTACTTTCTCCTACTCTAATAACCAATGATGACCTAACTAGTTGAACTTGAATTTTCAACAATCAAAAGCATTGCTAAGCATTTTAGGTTATTTCCTAGCTTAGCAAGTAACATCTTTTCAATTCCTTTCTTGCCCCTTCTCCCCCACCTTTACCTTGGGCATGGGTTTTGGCTTCGGACCCCCTTGGAGGTTTCCATTTGGATATTCTTTGTCCTTGTTTGTATGCATGCATCCCTTTAGTTTTGAGGAAAAATGTATAATTCTTTTTCAACTTCCCTTGGATTGTTTGGCTAATGACTTTTCTTATATGCATACTTGGAATTTTTTCTTATTATTCTTATGATGATGTTTTTTCCTCCCCTTCATGGTCGTGCAGTTGGTCATAGGGAAACTAAGGCTTGCTTATGATAATTCCTAATAGGTAATTGGGAGGAATTTAAAGCAAAACATGTTATTTGGGTGCAAGCATTTGCAATGGCTTTTTAAAAATTCAAACCCCCTTGGTAAACACCCCTTCTTGAAATGCCTTTTTAATTTTGCTTTCACCCTTGCCACATCAACTTGGATGGAATCTTGCCCTATGATGTGTTGGAAAATATGTTCACACTGTTAGGGCTCATGCCCCCCTTGCCCTTGCCCTTGCCCTTGCCCCAACCTCCTTTGAGACTATTATGCATTTCACCCTTCATATTTGTAATTTCCCTACTTAAACTCCTTGTGGATTTCCACCTTGACTCATACTTGGAGATTTATTTGGATTCTTTTAAATCAGCCTTCATTGAGTTACAACATCTTTCAGTTGGTGGTCCTTTAGGTATGGTTTTCAAACATTTGCGAAACCTTTTTGACCTTGAATATTTAATTAATAGTTTCCCACAACTTTTCCAAGTGAATTCCCATGTTGCTACGAGTCCATGGGGTCCATGTTGCCCAAGTTTTAGTTGTTATTAGGCTTTTGGCATTGGCCAAGCTTCTAGAGGTATTCAATCAATAGAAGTGGGTGAAGTTTTATACCAATTAACAAGTAAAATTTCATGTATGTAATTTCATGATTTTTTTCATTCATTTATGTGATGGTCAAGGGGGGTGCAAGAATGATGTTATAAATGGCTTCAAAATCATCCCAAAAGAGCCATCTTTCAAGAAATATGCTGGAAAAATCCAATTGTCTCAACTTTTCCGAATTGTTTAATCCTTTTTATGCCCAACAGGTTCCTTTTTTCTTCAACCACCATTCCCCTTTCGGATATTTGTTAGTCATCCACTCTTTGGAAGGCATGTGTTAAGGCAATCTTCTTGTTAGGCCCCTTTTAACACTGGCCCATTTTCATGCATTGCAATGTTTTATAAGGGTTTTTCCTTTTTATATTTTTCCTTTCCCTTGTTAATGACATTCACATCATTGGCCCAACCTTTATCATCCATTTTGTTTTTGACCATTTTTTTTTTTAGTTGGTTTCAATGGGGCTCGTGGTCCAACCTTGTAAGTGTTTGGATCAGTCATCTTCTAGTTTGTTTCCTAATTTTTCTTTTCATATCAATTTTTGTTGCCCATCAAATGACATTAGGGTTTTGGGCATCTTGTATGGGTCTACTTCTTTTCTTCTCCCTTTCTACAAGATGCATTAAACAAGGATGTTCACCATGCAAACGGGTTTGCAAGGTTAAAGGATGTCCAAGTTGTTTTTGAGATTTTTTTCTTGAAATGTTTTGCCCAAAAGCCTTCCTATATGTTCTATTGGCATGAATTTTCCTCCTTTGATTTGACCATTATGCAAAATTTTGGGAGATTTTTGGGCCCAAGTTCTTTGGATTGCCTATAAACCCCTTTAATGCACCAATAGCTTTTTCTCCCCATCTCTCATGGGGGGATTGGTCGCATTTCCATAGAGCTCATTTGTGTAGATAACCTACTTAGGGAGTTGGGCATTTATTACACCTATCATTACTACCATATTCTTATATTGAATCATTGCTCATTCTTATCGGAGGCAATAAATGCCATCAATTTTGGTCCATTATCCTTCCAAGCCCATTTTAGGTTAACACAAGATTTCTTTCCTTCAAATGTAGTGGCATGCATTCCTCCTTTCATGCGATTTGCTGAGATGTGTTCAAATCAACTTCAAAAAAACATTTTAAATAAATTAGATGACCATTTTTTCTCCAACATCAATTTGACATGGCTTTCAATTTTTACCACATGCTTGAAGTTTTGTATGGGCCCGAAGGTGAATTTTTAGTTTTTTTATGCCTAATCATTTCACCTTTCCATATAGCCTCCAATTTTTTCTCTTTTATGTTGCACACCAGGTTGGGCCTCCCCCATTTGAATTTTCAAAGTGTCTCATTGCATTTGTGACCAACCTTTAAATCCTATAAAAGATCCAATTTTTTCATTGTTCCCATGGTGGGGAATGAATTACATCCCACAATGCAGTTCAAGATGCCTTTGCTTTCATTAGAAGAGATGTAGGGTTTCATGTTTTGCTTGAACAAACCCACATCCTTCCACCACCTTCCTTTTTGTTTTTTCATTAGCAAGTTGACATTGTGTTATCAATTAATGGCATTCGACCTTGGTTGACATGTTCATCATCAATCCCACCCAAGTAGATTTGGTTTTTCAAGTTGCTTCATTTCATGGGGTGGCCATGATGGTGGTGGCTTAGGCAAAGGAAGGGCTTTACCACGATTTGCACCTAACGGAGCTAAATTTTCCCCATGCCACATAGGTTTTTGGATGCCTATACGAACAAATGGACCACATTTTTCATTGATGTGTTAATATGGCATGGTTAGCAAATGACATCAATGTCCTTCCACTAACGGTTCTATGTGCCTTCTATAGGCAAAAAATGTTAATAGCCTTGCAAAGAATGCATATTGATTCTATTTTGAAACATGTTGTCATTGTAGGTGAAGGCTTTTCTAAACTTACTATTTTTTCAAATTTTGTTTCCCTTTCCTTTTTTATATGCTTCTTGCAATCGGTGGGGGCTTTGGAACATAATTTGTTCCTTTGCCCATTTGTGACCCACTTTGGGTTTTTGCGTTTCTAGCTCAAACTTAAGTCCTTTTTTTTTGTTCTTCCTTTCCCCTTTTGTTGGGTGTTTTGTTTAGTCAAGTTTGCCAAGGTTTCACCATCACATTTGTTTAATACTAACACTATTTTTACCATTGAAAGTGTTTTCCTTTCATATTGAATCAACAAATTACCAAACAATTATCATAACATTGTTAAATCTCCAAGAAAAATAACTTGATATTTCCAGTGGTTTTCTACCTTGCCATAAACACATCACATTATAAAGGATTTCATTCTTCACACATGGGACTACATTGCATTCACATGATTCCTTTTATAAGTTCAAAGTTAAAGCTTAAAGCACAATTTGGTTTCAATGGCCATGATCTTGTTTTGAGTGGTTAAATTTTTTTGTTGTATATTGGCTCTTGAAAAATAAAACCACATAAATTGAATTAGTATTGTATACATCATTTGTTATAAAATTATTACCAATGACCTTCAAAATGATTGAGAGTACAATATGAAAGATACTAATGAAAACTTGTCATAAGATTTTGCATTTGGGGTTTCAATATTTTTGAAGAGGAAGGTGGTATGAATGGGATAATCAACTCCATTTTGATACACACCCATGTTAGGAATGAATACAACATCATAAGGACATTATGAAATTGGTTGGCCATAATTAATTTAAATATTTTCTTATGCCCAATGGTTTTCTATTTGAAATTTGTGTTCAAGGAAGTTTCTTTATTCACTTTGGTGTCAAAGGTACCAAAACTATCATGATCAATGACTTCTTGATGTGCACAAGAACTAAAATAAATTAAAACAAATACAAGCTTAAACTTAAATCCAATGACACACAAAGAACTTAAAACAAAGCCATAGAACATGTAAGAAAACACTCAAACCAAATGTTTTCAAAGATTGAAGTTCAAAATATGAAAAATAAAATGTGACAAAGTTAAAGCACAAGGTCATACTTCATATTCGTGATGAATGAAGAGATGGCAATGGGGTGCAAGGGGTTAATGTAGACCTAGTTCAATTTTATTTTTTCTTAAAACTTTGTTTTGAATGAAAAGTAAATAATGATGAGTGAACCCAAAACAATGATGGCTGAATTGCATGACCTAAAGTTGATTGCTTATTTTTATAAATAATCATAAAAACCTTCCTGTATGATTTAATGATATAAATTAAGGTATATTATGAGATGTCATCTATGACAAAACCTCAACATCTATTGGAGAAGGCTGCATGAGATTCTCCTATCCAGGACAAGGGTCAGGTGACTTGTCTTAACTCCTTTACAAAGAAGCCCCGCCTAATGTCCTTTGACCTCTTATTAGTGTAATCAACTTTCTGTGGGTCCTTGAATCTAATATTGCACTTGCCCATATGATATGCAATCATTTAAGCCATGACCCCACATTTCAATATGGACTGTTTCTGATGACGAATGAATGAGAGAAGCTATCTTGTCCAGTAGGACCCCATTATGCTAGCACAAATAAAATGGTTCGTTTTGTGTCCCTATCCTTTGAGTTTGTTGGCATTTACAAGGACAAGTTTTCAGGGGACAATACGTAGCGTCCACCCTATTGGTATGCTATATTTAACAACTCTACCGATACATAATTGTTGGAATTAGTGATAGCACCTCAACCAATGCCCAACATTGACTTTTTTTTGTTTTGCTTTGTGCAAGTAGCCACTTTCATTGGCCACCCATCCCACCAAAAGTGTTGGAATATTGGGCATTGCACAAAATAGTCCAACATCTACTTTTTCAACATTATTATGGTGGATTTTGTGCTTCTCTTGCAAACTTTGGGAATGTGAAAAAATATTTTACATAAATGGAAGATGCACGAAAACATACTAGGTATGTGGGAAAAATAAATAATATTAGACCACATTGCACCCAGTGCAGAGCAGCTTATGGATGATCACCACCTCGGCTACATCACAAAACTAAATAAAAAACACTGATTTGGAGTAACCATTTCCCATGAAATTCCCTACGCAGTAACAAGTCAACTACTTTTGGGTTTTTGCAATGACCACATCGATAATTGGACATATCTGTGTTGGACATGTATTGGATGTTGTTAATAATTACCAGTTCCAGTTTTTTTACAATTTCAAAATCAGAGAACCACCCGTTCCCGGTTTTTGAAATAATAATAATAATATGCTGGTTCTGGTTCATCGAAAAACAAAGAAGACCAGGAACCTGTGATTTGTGGGAGCTTATGTCACTTTTTCAAATTCTTTGAGAACGGTTATAAATATAACTGGGCCTTTCATGTTTTGAAATACATGGTTGTGAATCTTAAGAATCGCCCTGATACCCTGTAGGGGGTTTGGTGCAGTTTAAGCTTTGCTCTCTCCTCCCAGCAATAAGAGCACCAAATTCGGATGGGTATCAGTATGCTCACTGTCATTCTTCTCCAATAGGCCTATCAGCCTCCTCTCCAATACGTGTCCAACACTGATATGAACTTTTAACCGATGTGGTCATTGCAAAATTCATTGGCTGATTGGAGAAAGGCTCACCAAATTTGGCTGGGTATCAGTATGCTCACTGTCATTCATTCTAACGCAGGAACAAGGTGACTTGCAACACATCCCTTAGCTCCTCCAGTTGTTACATACCTGTGGCCAAGAAGCAGCCTGGCTAGCGAGGGTGAACACCGGTACATTCACCTTCCTAAAAAAGTAACATCTTGAGTTTGTGGGTACGGAAGGACAAAACAGGAGGCAGTTTTTGCAGAATAGCCCCATTCCAGGGCCTTACTTACCTGTGTTGGTTAGAAGTGTGAAACCTGAGGAGAGTTCAGATTCTTCTGACTCCAACTCATCCAAGCTCTCTTTTGGTGGAACTAGCACAACAAATAGACTGTGAAACTAGTCTTTTGCTAGAACCAGAACAGGAATTGAAACCTTAAAAATAAACTCATAAAAACAAGTTCTGAATTTTTAAAAAAAGTTAGTCAGGGTTTACCTGGTTGTAAGCTAAACTTTTAAGGTAGGCACATTTAAGTTTTTTGAAAAGTCAACAAGTAAGCTAAGCTTTTCAAATAAGTGTTCAATTCTAATTTCTTATAAAACTGGATACTTTCATAAATTCAATTTTAACTTGTTGTAAACTCTCGTAATTTTCAGTTGTAACTTGTTGTAGAACTCCATATTTATAAGATTTCTAATGTGGGGAGTGTGTAGTGAGTACATGGAAGCAAATCAGGTTTTTAAAGCAAGCTTGAAGTTCTTGAATTTGAGAAATTTTGTTGAAATCAAAATTGCAAGTTCAAAATTTTGAAAGAATTGGGCTCAAACTTCCACCCAAAGAATATGGCAACACTTTTTTAATTGTCAAAATCAAGGTTGGAGGTTATTTCAGAAAGGAAGAATTGGACAACATCGGTCCTTAAAGCATCCCAACATTACACTATATCATTAACTGAAGGATTTGTGTGTGCATCATTTTGACCATATGGTGGTTGGTGTCATTGTTGTGGTGCTCACTCACTACCCTGGTGATGTTGGCAATGACTAGCCTTAGTCATAAGTTATTAGCTAGTTTTAAAATTTGTGCATGGGCTTTTAAGTTTTAGTTTTTAGGAAGTGTTCACAAGTCAAGTTTGGTAAATGGTGAAATGGATCTTATAAGGGAATTCATCACAACTAATGAATTTTGGGATGTTGAAGGGTTAAACACAAGACTTATAAAAGACTCCACATTTCAAACTTCAGAGACTCAAGTGGAGGTTCTATTTATTGAGGAAGAAGCAATGTGGAGAATCCAACTATAGTAGCTAGAGGCAAACATGAAATTTTGGTTCACAAACCACCACACTGCCACAATGTGGGCTTTCTTTGTCTTAAACAACCTTCTTGAATTTCTTTTGCTAATGGCATTGCAAACCATGAGGTGCACTATTTGCCACATCATTGAGCAAGTTCAAAGTTCAAACAACACCACTTGTGAGCACAAGGGCCTTCTCACCTACAATCCAATGCATGGCATCACTTCCATGAAGAAACACATTGATAATGAACACAAGGCCATTGTTGCCAAATATGTTTTACATTGTAAAAGTGAAGATGAAGCTTTTGGTTCAAGTCATGCGAAAAGCAATAAGAATAAACAAGCTACACCTTCTACAATAACTGATTTTTTTTTAACATTCAACTTTACAAAAATTTTGATCCCCTTCAGCTAGTCTTCATTGAAGACCTAGTTCTATTCATTGCAAAGGGAAATGTGCCACTATTTGTAATGGAATTTTTTTTGCTATGACACTTGGTCATGCAGCAAAATGGTAAAGTTTGTTTCTTTATTCGAAAAAAACTTATTAAAAAACACTATACCTTTTGTGCTTGCTAAGTGCATGGATCGTTATGTTCTAGTTGTGTTGGCACAATGTGATATAATTTATATCACATTCAGTTTATTGATGAATCGAACTAGGCTTGATACCTTTACGTTCACTGTGAACTTCTTGGATTAGGATTGGGTACCTTGCCATGTCACTATCGACTTATTTGAGGTTATAAATACTAATGGAATTGCATCATCAAAACTTATGAAACCTCTTTTGGCCAAATTTTGATTGACCAACAAGGTATTAGCTTGTGTGAAGGACAAAGGCAAGAATCTAGCCACCTTGAATTTTTCTTTGTCCATTGTTGTGTTTTATGACTTTTTCAATTGGAAAAGGGTCCAAATTCTTTAAGGTGTACCAAAATCTTGTCACATCATCACCCTTTTCTATCTTTTTTACCTAGTCCTTTCTACCATGTAAAGACACATTTATGGATTATTATGATGGAATCTAAAATTGTAATGGTTTAAAATATAATCCTTCTGAAACTTTTGACTCATTAATTTTTATGGGGATCAAAATATAGGGTAAAAAAGGATTACAATACGGACTAAGCCCTTTTCGTCATGTGTGGTACACCTTAAAGGATTTTCACCCACAAACATTTTTTTGGCACATGTTTTGGACATGTGATGTCAAGGGTATACCAATATGCTACAAATGAAAAAAAAAGGTTTGTCAAGGCATGAAGGAAGTTTGAAAGATGCCCAATCTACCTTACAAAAGACCATCACCTAAACAAAAAAGTCAAATAAAGGGAAGCAAAAATGGAAAGTTGTTTATCAATAAGTAAGTTTGCCTCCAAGAAAGTTGAAGACCCCTATGAAAACCAAGTTTGCTTCAAAAGTTGTACTTTTCCAAAAGACATTAAAGTATGCATGTGCCATCACAATTTGTTATAATCATCAATCTTTGCATTTATAGGCCTGTGTTTCATCTAGTCAAACTTGGGCTATTGCAAGGGCATTGACTAAAATCTTGAACCTGGTTGTTAAATAATGTGTTCTCAACCAAATTAAAGGTTACTAGTCCAATGTTCTTTCTATGCTGCAATTTCCATTAACATTAAACTTCAAATTGAGTACAATTCTAGGGTGTTTATTTTTCTTCCTCTAACTTATGGAAAGTTTGATGTAGAGTTAGAAATCTTGTATGTTAAAATGGCAACAAAATCTTAACATGTCTTGCAACCTTTTTTTCATTTTATGTTCAATTTGATGCAACCATAGCCCATAACATGATGGTGCTCATGTTAGACCCTAGATATAAGGGTTTTAAATGTGTGGTAAACTTGATTGGGAAGGATATAGCTTGGGTTTTGGTGGAAGAATACAACAAAAAAAATTGGTTATACTTTTAGTTGTGGTCTTCAAGTCCCTTAATCTTGGCCAATTGCAAACACTTCCTCTAAATCCACTTGTTCCTAATGACTCATTGTTTAGTGAACTAGCATCCATAGAAGAAACTAGTGAAGGCTTACTAAAATTTGAATTGTCTTTATTTCGTTGAATTGTGGTTTCATATAAGGATTTGAAAAGTCCTCTTGCTTGGTGGAAGACACATGAATCCCAATTCCCAAATGTTGGATTATTAACAAGACAAATCCTTGGAATTCTAGGATGCTGAATTGAAATTGAATTCATTTAAAACATTTCTAGTGTTTTGACTAATTTATGACACTACCGATTGGGTTTTGATGATTTGGATGCCTTGGTGATGATTTATAAAAACAAGTCCAACGATGCACAGACAGATTGCAAACTTGTTGAAGAATGTGTCATTAAGTTTTTTTGTGAAAAAAAAAATTACTTGATGAACATGAGAAAGAATTTTAAGAAGAAGGCTAATTTGAGGACGAGTAAAAAAACTTTGTGATTTCATGTTCATTCATGTTGGAAATCCTTTCCTAATCATATATTTGTTACCTCCATCTTTCATCAACCATTGATTTTTTTCCATCTCAAGGGACTTGGCTATGTTTTAAAAAAAAATTGTGATTATGTTTGGCCCCATGAACCTTTGATCAATGATATACATTATTGTAGGTTTTTGGACCTTTGCTGATCAATTTTTTGGTGATGCTCTAATTGGTTAACTTGATTCATCAAGTGACCACTTTTGTTTTCCAAGTTCACAACACATTGAGGCTTTGATATCATGTCTCATGCAAATGTGATAATATTGGGACCTTTGTAGATCAAAATAATTTGTAGTGCTTGTGTTAGTACTCGGTACCATGTTTTATGTGTCATCAAATGATAATTGTTTTTCAACTTGGGACTTATAAACTTGCAAATTAATTTTTGTGTTTGATTATGCTTAACTTAGCCTCAACCTCTAATTAATGATGTATTAATGATGAATTTGGGACCTCTTCAAATCATATTTATTATAATGCTTATTGTTGGTTACTTCATATGATTTATCAAATAATGGTTCTTTTTTTCAAAGTTGGGACTTACTTGCATGGATTACTTTTATTAATTTAATGTTTGGCAACCTCTACTTGTGATCAATGATGCCTTAGTGATGAATATAAGACCTCTTCAAATCAAAGTTATCATAATTTTTTTGCTAGTTATTGTATATGACTTATCAAGTGATGGTTTGTTTATTTTCAACTTGGGATTTACATGTGCAAATAAAATTTATAAAATTTATGCCTTTTATAATTTTATTTATTTTTCCAACTTGGCAACTTTAACCTTTGATCAATGATGCATTTTTTATGATTTTGGGACATCTTCAAATCAATTTTGTTGTCACTAGTGTTTTGTTGGGTTTTTTAAAAAGGTTCATCAAGGATTTTTCCTTTCAACTTATGCAAAAAATTGCATTTTTTTGTGGCATCACTTATTAAATCAACATATTGATATTGATATTATGTACCCCTCTAGTATGATACATTCAATACCATGATATTCATATGATTGTATGAAAATTGTAAATTTTGTACATATTGATACCACTTGGTATGAGTTTTCCTATTTTCACCCCAATATTTGTACTGCCACAATATATGAATTTCAAAAAAATCAAATACGTGAACCAAATGGGTATGTTAAAAATCAAATACTAACTCGAAAACAAGATTACAATTCATTTCATCATATTTTGATACTATAAAAAATTTACACAACAATATGAACATAGAAATCACTACAGAAGTATGCGCTTCTTTCTGTTACTAAAATTCCATTAGAAATATAGCAAAATTCCATGTTCTATGGAAATGAAATCAAAATAGCTAAATAAAATTTGTGTTTTTTTATTACAAATTACCTACAACTATTTTTACTTCCCCAAATTGTGTGTCTAAAAATCCATTCATGTTTCCCAAATCTTCCTTCTTTGGATAGTCCCAAGTCATATCATCATGATTCAAAACCAACAAGAATTCAAAATTCAAACCAACAATGTTCCATGAATAATCCATGTCCTAAATGTTTTGTTCATCCAAACCATGTAATCATCCTACCCCCTTAACGTCACCCCCTCTGAACTTTGGATTTTGTCCCCAAAATCCATGAAAAATGACTAAAAATGAAATGAAAATATTTTAAAACTTTCTAAGCATCTTTCTCTTCCATTATAGTGTCTGTAATTTTGACTTGTTTAGCAACCAGTGGCTATGTACCCATCTCTAACTTTGTAGTTCTAACCTCCTTTTCCATTAACCCAATCTATGGTTTTATTACCAATGGTTGTATCTTGGACACCTTTTATTCTATTGTTGGAATATATTCCACCTACTATTGTTTTTTAATTATATGTGGTTATTTTTTTTCATGGCCCCCTCCTTTGAGATCTTGTGGTTTCTATCTTTGTATTTCCTCCTCTCGAGTTGTTTGTCTTATGAGGTTTTGTGGTTTTTCAGTCTGGACTTCCTCCTCTTAAGTTGTTCTGTTGGGCCTTGCTTCAACCTCTTCACCCTTGTTTAATGCTTTTGTACTTATTAGATTACCACATACAAAATCTGGATTTTAAAAATATATATTTTTAACTTGTACCATCAGCTTTATGCTAAGTTAAATTCTTCTCCAACTCCTTTGTAAAATACTCTTTTACAGCCTCCCACCATTCCTCAAATTCTACCTTAGAACCCTTCATCTTGTTCTTTGTCCTCATCATAGTATAATATTGCAACATTTGTTCATGATCCTCCAACTTTTTTTTAACGCCAATTAAGTCCAAACTCTTCCTCTACTTTTGTGCAACCTCCAATTGTGCTTGCAATTGTTACATATATATTTTTATACTCCTTTTCCTCCACCAACTTTTCCTTTTCTACCTTTATTATCTTTCTTCTAAGTTCTTTAGAATTCAATAGAAATGCATTATTTAGATTCACCAATTCCAAATATATCAAAACATTTTCCTTTTCCTTCTTTTCCTTGGTTACTACTTTCACCTAACTTCCCAAAGCCTTCTATTATTACTTATAAAGAAATAATGCTTCTAACCACTTTCTTTCTGTGGTTTCCTAGACTTTAGCCTTTTGCTTCAACTTCTGCAATTTTTTAGCTTGTGATTTCATTCATGTTGTGCTAACCTTAAACTCCTTATTTTCATCCTATGATTTTTAAAATAACATTTTAATTTTCAGTTCAATCTTTACCATGTTCTTCCTCCAAAATTTTATGTTATGCTTATAGTCCTTCTAGAAGTCCTTATTTTAGCCAATTCCACTTGTAATACTACCTTCTCTTTCTCCTTTGTGGCTAATCTATTTTTCAGACCGCTCACCTCCAAATTCAAATTCCCCATATTCAAATGCACGATTGTCATGGTCTAAAATAATTAAGTTGTTTATTTGCTTACATTACTTGTTTAAATGCATTTACTTCTTCTACAAACTTTAATTCGTGTACTTGCATGTCATAGGATTTTTGGATCCTTCTACAAATGATCCCATCTCTTGCACCAATTTGCTCCCTAGCCCAAATTCAAATGGAAATCCCTTTGTAAATCTTAATATAATGACTAGTACTTGTAGTTATAATGGTATGAACGTTACAAAAGAAGGTTGTGTTTCCACTTTTTTTGTGTGCAATCTAGTAGTATGTAGACCTTCATGTGTCTAATGTTGTTACTATTGCAAATATTGTTGTAAATGTTGGAAATGTTATGGACTTGTAGTGGTTTCCATCCAATCTTCATATACATCCCCATCAAAGTATAGATGTTTTTCACCCTTTAGAAACCTTGTCTCATGTTCCCCCTTAACTTCTTGCCTTTTCTCCTTCAATTGTCTCTCTTGTAGAAATGTGTCATATGTGGTAGCTCCTACCTCTACTCCCTTAGATGTCTCTCTTGTAGAGATGTCATCTGTGGTACCTCTATAGTTTGTCTAGCTTCTTGTACCACTATTGGCATTGCAAATGGTTCCATTATGCCCTTGATCATTTTTTGTGTCTTAAGATTTGTGCTCTCCTTTTCCCTCTTCATTCTTGAGCTTGAGGTTCCTCCTTAACTCTCTTTTTCCTCTTAAGAGCACTTCTTGGAAAGTTTGTTACAACCTTTTTTATGTTTTCCAATGTTGTGTACATCTCCTACCTAGTTCTTTTAACCTCGGTCAATGGTTTCTGTGGATTCTCCTTGTGATGCACAAACAAATACCGATTTGTTTTTGCCAATATTAAGGCAAACTAACATGTATTTTTCCTATCCCCCTTATTATGCTTGACATATTTAAACCACTAATCTAACTCATTACACAAATTATTAAATATAATCTATGCCTAATCTACCTTCTGCCCCTTTTCTACCCTCATCAACATTATAACATTTTTGTTGTTAAAATAATGTATCTTCTCCCTTTAATAAATAACATATAATGGCAAGATATATGATTGAATATGGCAGACCCAGACTCTTTGAATTCCATTGATCTACAAAAGAATTTGCAGGTGTAAGTCTACAACTTTGTAATGCTTGGATTGCTAGTGACTTACTGACCTACCCTTTCGGTCCTTTTTTATACCTTTCCACACATACTCCAAAGACATTTACAATCAATTGTTTGTTAATAACATACACCTTATCCTTATGCCCAAAGTAAATATTTATGCCCTTGATCAAGAATGTGTTCAAAAATTCCAACATGACATTGAGCATTGATGCTTCCCTATCCATTAGAACAAAGGAACAAGCCTTACTTTAGAAGCCTAGTCTTTTTCCTTAGTAATATCCTTCTAATTCTCCATCCGCTCAACATGTTTATCATTGTTTTATTTTGTCTATGTCCACATGAATTGTTCAAGATCTAGAATTTTAATACCTTTCTCCAAAAGTGTAGCTATGTCTAGGATTACACATCTTCTCTATGTTACAACTTTTGATTCACACCTCTTGATTTCCATCATCCTTCGTTGTGATTCTACCATCGCCTACACCTCTAATGGATACTATACTTCCACTTGCACTTTTGTGGATAGTTGTACTTCCGCCTCAAAATGACGTTCTCCTCCCTTGTGTCCTTCTATGTTGTTTGTTCTTCCACAAAGTGTTGTTCCACAACTTTGTCTTCCTCCAATTCTTCAATGAATTAAAGTAACTATTGGTCCTATTTATTTTCTTGCGTGCCAACGTCTTCTACTTTTGCACAAAAATTCAACTTACATATGTTCTAGTCAAATCTATATCATGAATTATCATTTGCACAAATTGTATCTTCTCATTATATGCCTTCCCTTATGCACATTCCAAAGATGATGATGAATGTGGTGACAACCTTATAGCCAATGGTTGAATATTCAACACACCTTCATGTTTTGTTCTTCTCAACTCCTCTTATGTTTATGTTCTTTTCAATAATTTCGTTTCCTCTTCCACTAGTAGAAATCAGCCAAAATGTAACCAGTCCATTTATGATTACATGCAACTTGTTGTCATTTGCAACTAGATTTGGGAATATTGCAACTACAAGATCAAATTTCAACTATTTTGGTCATTCTCACAACTATGATGCAACTATTAGAAATTTCATCCTATTGGTTGGATTGATTTTACATTTATTTTCATCCATTAATAGGTTGATATGTCCCATTAGTTGCAATAGTCACCAAATTAGTTACATCCTAAAGGTATTCTACAATGACATAGGGGTGTATTTTAATGTATGTACTAAAATTATATATAATATGCATACGTATGTATACTATTCATATAATGAATCTCAAAATTAATATTTGACCTTTGAATTTTTTATTCAAATCTGAA
>Ga0209208_10005617_pt1 | contig 17438 bp, 11 predicted proteins | sample S1TSphfallax_3_FD_187694 | JGI IMG/M metagenome (GOLD analysis project Ga0209208, IMG submission 187694) | Host-associated microbial communities from peat moss isolated from Minnesota, USA - S1T2_Fd - Sphagnum fallax MG (SPAdes) (version 2) | ecosystem: Host-associated > Plants > Peat moss >... | reverse complement strand
TGTTCGCCAGATGAGCCGCAATGCGCGACCCCATGTTCCCCGCGCCCAGCACACCCACCTTGCGAATCAGATACCGGTTTGTTGACAGCGTCATGGCCCACTGATATCTTACAGATCATCTACGCAGAGCCCAATCACTTCTCCGCCTTAGAGATGCTGCTGCTGGCCTTGGCTATTTGCGCTTCGGCCGCGGGCTTCTGGATGCGTTTCCAAAAAATCTGGCTGCGCATCATTCATTCAAAAAAAGACCCCGGCTTTGCGCTGACGCATTTGGGACACCGCAGTTGGGATTTTTTCTGGGAAGTTTTGTGCCAGGCCAAAGTGATTCAGCAGCGGCCCTTGCCGGGGCTGGCGCATGCGTTTGTGTTCTGGGGATTTTGCGCCTTCGCGCTGGTGTCGCTGAATCATTTTACGGCGGGCTTCGGATGCGCGTTTCTGCGCAGTCAGTTTTATTTTTTGTTCGCGGCGGTGTTCGCGGCGCTGGTGGCCGTTTCGATATTCGGCTTGTTTGTGCGCCGGTTTTTTGTGCGGCCCGTATGGCTGGGCGCGAAGGTTTCTTATGAATCGGGATTCATTGCGCTTCTGATTTTCGCGCTGATGGCCACGTATCTGGGCGCGTTTTTTGTGCCGGATACCAGCGTGGCGGCCAGAGTTTTGTGGTGGCTGCATTCGCTTTGCATTTTGGTTTTTCTGCCGCTGATTCCGCATACCAAGCATTTGCATCTGGTGCTGAGTCCGCTGACCATTTTTCTGTCACGCGGAGAATTCAGCGCGATTCCGAAGCTGGAGGGCGACGAAGATTTTGGCCTGGTGACCGGGAAAGACGTCACGCAGTTGGTTTCGCTGCAGGCTTATTCGTGCGTGGAATGCGGCCGCTGCACGGAGCATTGTCCGGCATCGAACACGGGCAAGGAATTGAACCCGAAAGAAATTATTTTGGGGATGCGCGGTTACTTGAATGAGCTGGGTCCGGCTTCGGAATCGCCTCTGCTGGGGAAGTTCAACTCCATGGAGGCGGCGTTTCAATGCACCACGTGCGGCGCTTGTGAGTTTCAGTGTCCGGTGGGCATTGAACACTTGCCCGTCATTGTGGGACTGCGGCGCGGCGCGGTGAACACGGGCGCTTGGGAAGACGAATATGGCGGCAAGCTTTTCAACACGCTGGAACGCAGCGGCAATTCGCTGGGCATGGGCAGCGGCGAGCGCGCCAAGTTTATTCAGAAGCAGCAGTTTCCCATTTTTGACGGCACGCAGGAGTATTGTTTGTGGCTGGGCTGCATGGGCGCGTATGATCCGCAAGGGCGCGAGATTATCAACTCCTTTGCGCAGGTGATGAATTATTTGGGCGCTTCGTTTGGCGTTTTGAAGAAGGAGAAATGCACGGGCGATCCGGTGCGCCGCTTGGGGAATGATCTGGTGTTTCAGCAATTGGCGGAAGAGAATCTGGAAAATCTTCAGCAGAACAAAGTGAGGAAGATTGTTTCCATTTGCCCGCATTGCGTCCGGACCATTTCAACGGATTGGAAAGATTTTGGCACTGCGCCCGAGATTGAACACCATAGCGAATTCATGGCTCGGCACAAAGACAAGCTGCCCAAGAGCGATGGCGATCAGGTGACTTATCATGACCCTTGTTATCTGGGACGCTATCGAAATATTTATGATGAGCCGCGCGCGCTGATTGGCAATCTGGTTGAGCCGCCGCGTTCGCGCGAACGCGGGTTTTGCTGCGGCGCGGGCGGAGGGTTAACGTTTCTGGGTGAAGAGAAGGGTGAGCGCGTGAGCCATGCGCGAGCGAAAGAGTTAACAGCAACCGGAGCAAAAACCGTCGCAGCCGCCTGTCCTTTTTGCAACAGCATGCTGAAGGATGCGCTAGCGGCGACGGCCAACTCGATTACGAACTCGCCGCCGCGGTTGGTTGATATCGCGCAGTTAGTGGCCAGCAGGCTTAACCATTAACCAATTCCGGCCGAGCACCGATGCCGCGCAGGCAGCGGTCAATCCAGAGCTTGGTCAGTTTTTCCTGCGTGCCGTTCTGCGTCAGTCGCGAGCGCAAGCTGCCGAACTCCACCAGATCCAGCGGCTGATCCTGATTGAAGCAGGAAAACACGACCGTTTCTTTGCCCGTCACCGGATCTTTGTGCATCTGCAAGCACTGCGCGCAAATTTCTTTCATCATGCATTGCATGGGCGAATTGATGCTGCCAATGGCTTGATGATCGGGCTTCAGATAGGGCCGCAGCACGCCATGACGCGCCTGCTGAACGGCGCGCATCATTCCATCGGAGCCAATCACAATAAGGCGGTCCACCGAACTCAGCGGAATTTCAATTTCACCCAGCTCGCCTTTGCCGTACGCTTCCATGGCTTGCACAATGTTGCCGACAAACGCGCTGTCCAAAGCGCGCGTGGGCGTGAACCCGGGCGCTTCATCGCAAACCCAGATGACCACGTCTGCGGCCTTTTCAATCTCTTCAATTTTGTAGCGGTCGATAATTTTCTTGTAGCCCGCGAAGTAAACCACGCGCGATCCGGAGGCGCGCAATTGCTGGCCGATGGAGAACAGGACGGCATTGCCCAAGCCGCCGCCAGCCAACAGAACAGTTTCTTTCCCGGGCGTTTCGGTGGGCGTTCCGGTGGGGCCCATCAGGATAACGGGGTCGCCCGGTTTCAGCAGGGAACAGAGGTCGGAAGATCCGCCCATTTCCAGCACAATGGTGGTCAGCAGGCCCTTTTCCTTGTCCATCTTCGCGCCGGTCACAGCCAGGCCTTCCATGGCCAGCACGGTGCCTTCGGTGCGCGCGGCCAGCGATTCGTAATTCTGCAAACGGTAAAACTGCCCCGGCTCAAAGGCGCGCGCGGCAATGGGCGCTTTCACCACAATCTCAATAATGTTGGGCGTCAGGCGGATGACATCTTCCACCACGGCGCGCAGTTCGGTGTTGAGCTTTTTCGCCAGAACGTCGGGGTACGGCGCATGCGGCGCGCGCTGAGCCAGCACACGCGAAATCACCGGATAGCCTTGCTTGGCGCTGCCCATGGCTTTGACAACGTTCCCTGAAAAAGACGGATGCAGATCGCCAAAGAAGCTGATAGCGCGGCCATCGGGGCGCTTGGACACTAGAACCTGCGGCGTGGCGGGCTTGGCCACGCGCTCCGGTTTCACCGCCTCGCCAGATTCATCCACCGCCTGAAAATAGCGGCCGTCCAGGCTGAAATTATGCTCGTCTTCGCGCGCCAGAACGGTGTTGGGCTGGGTGCCGGCGGCCACCAGAATGGTGCGCGCGGGAATGACAATGCGCTCACCCGTGGCCTTCAGTTTTCCAGTGGCTTCATCGAAATGCTGTTTTTCCAGGCGCAGCGCGGCGGCGCAATTGAATTCGTCCACTTCCACTTCTTCGGGCGCCAGGCATTCGGCGAAACGCACGCCTTCTTCCATCGCCTTGGCCACTTCCTCATGGTTCAGCGTGTAGCTGGGCGCGTCAATCAGGCGACGGCGGTAAGCGATGGTGACGCCGCCCCATTGCTGGAGCAAAGTGATGAGATCGGGATTGCGGCCCTGGCGTTTGGCGGCGGCGCGTTCGGCTTCAATGGCGCGCGCGTGCGCCAAAAATTCCTGCGCGATGCCCGCTTCTTCCGCATTCCACAGCGCCTGCACCGCGCGTTCGCCGAGTTCGGCGGCGAGATCGCGATAACGGTGCAAAAATTTTTCCACCTGCACCACGTAATAAGCCAGCGATTCGGTTGCGGTGTCGATAGCGGTCAAGCCGCCGCCAATGACCACAATGGGCATGCGGATTTGCAGATTGGCGAGTGAATCTTTTTTGGCCGCGCCGGTGAGCTGCAGCGCCATCAAAAAATCGGACGCCTGGCGCACGCCGCGCACCAGCCCGTTCTTCATGGGAATGACGGTGGGCCGGCCCGCGCCCGCGCACAGCGCAATATGATCAAAGCCCATTTCGAACGCGCTGTCGACGGTCATGGTGCCGCCGAAACGCACGCCGCCGAACATGGAAAATTCAGCGCGGCGTTCCAGCAGCAGGCGAATCACCTTCAAAAAATTCTTGTTCCAGCGGATGGTGATGCCGTATTCTGCCACGCCGCCGAAGCCGGCGTTCACGCGCTCGTCAAGCCTTTCGTAAATTTCAGTGATGTCGCGCAGCGGGCGAAACGGCACGCGCTCGCCGAAAGCGTTCACGCCCGAAACGTCTTCCGGCAGCGGCTCAATCTTCAGCCCGTCAACGGCGGAAACGGTGTGGCCGTCATTCATCAGATGATGGGACAGCGTGAAGCCGGCAGGGCCCAAGCCCACCACCAGAACTTTGTAGCCGGTGGCGGCGCGCGGAACCGGCCGCGCGAAATTCAGCGGATTCCAGCGCGTCAGCAGGCTGTAAATTTCAAAGCCCCAGGGAAGCTCCAGAACATCTTTCAGCGTGCGCGTTTCGGCCTGCGGAATGTCGACCGGATCCTGTTTCTGGAAGATACACGACTTCATGCAGTCGTTGCAAATGCGGTGCCCGGTGCCGGCAGCCATGGGATTGTCGATGGTAATGACGGCCAGCGCGCCAATGGGGATGCCCGCGCCTTTCAGTTCGTGCATCTCCGAAATTTTTTCATCCAGCGGGCAGCCGTTCAGCGTCACGCCGAAAACGCTTGTTTTGAACGCGCCAGTTTTTTCCTTCAGCCCGGTGGAGCAACTGTCTTTCGCCTGGTGATGGCATTTGATGCAGTAATGGGCCTGGTCCAGCGCGCCGGTCAAATCCGTGCCGGGGTCCGTCAAATCAAAGCCTTCGCGGTTGCGCCAGTGGCTGCTCGTGAGTTCCAGCGTGACCAGGCCGTTGTCTTTCGATTGATGCACCGGAACCAAATGCGCCATGTCCAGCTTGTGCGGCACTTTAAACAGGACGCCGTTGCCATGTTTTGCTTTGCCTTGCGGCGAAAGCGTGGCCCAGGCGGTGTATTGCGTGGCCAGTTGCAAATGCTTTTCATGCTGGTCGGTCGATTCCAGCCAGCGCGCCACATGCGTGGCAAAAGCCAGCTCCGTCAGCGGTTCCTGCATCAGGGCTTCCAGTTCCGCGCCCACTTTGAAGCCGTCCACTTCGGCGGCGGTGGCGGGCGTGTAGCCAGTCAGGGCCTTGCGCTGAACGAATCTGCGCTTGACGGAATACAACGGCGCCAAAACGTGATGCTTGGCCTGCAGATGGCGCAGTTCCGCTTCAATGCCGAACAGTTCGCCGATAAAATCTTCCACATACGGCGCGGCGGCGATGATGAGTTCGGAAGCTTGCAGGTTATGCGCGGCGGGCGGTTGGGCGCGCGCGGCCAGAAGGCGGGCGTGCAGATCCGGCGAAGTCTTCTGCAAGCGGTCGAGAAAAATTCCGTCCAGCTTTAAAATGCCTTCGCGGCTGTATAAGTCATGGAAAGTGATTCCGAAAGACGGGGAGAAATCGGTGATATTCAATGCGGGCCTGACTATCTCTATTTTGACAGAACACCTTCCAAACCAACCCCGCTAATAATGATGACGCGCGCCGGAGTCTTGTCGAAAATCAGGCGGATTTGCTTGATTGGGGCGCTAAAGGGAATGCGGATGGTTTGAAAAACCGGCTCCCATGAATTTTTGTACATGCGCGAATCCAGTATTTCCAGCTTGGTGAATTGGACATGCAAGGGCGGCAGAAGCACATGAAAATCGCTGAGGGCGACGCGCGTGGTTGCGCCGCTGGCGGCGACAGTTTCTATGGAGAAATCGGTGGTTTCGTTTTTTTCTTCGTCTTCGTCGCCGTCTTTCTCCAGCGGGTCGTCATCGGTGGCGGCAACGGACAGCGCCAGCGTTTGCGCGGGTTCCGCGCTGGGCAAATCAATGGTGTAGCTGGCCGGCTTTTGGTTTTTGTGCCAGCCCAGAAAGACGCCGTTGTAATCGCGGTCACCGCTGCGCATCGGGATTTTCGCTTCGCGCCAGACGGTTAAGCCGCTGGCGGAAATGTGGCCGCCGTCCGTTGCAGTGGTCAGGTCGGCATCTTCATTGAAGGCGCAAATTGGTTTGTAGGTCTGGTCCTGATAACGGTCGACATAGAGCGTATCGGGAAGCCACGGGCGCGCGCGCCGGTAATCGCGAAACAGTTCCTGGTATTGCGTCTGGCCCTTCAGCGTGGCTTCCAAAAAGGCCGAAATATAAACCTTGGCGATTTGGCGCTGCGCTTCCGGCGGCAGCAGCGGGCGCAGATTCAGAAACCAACTGGAAGGCACGTCGATATCGGTGCGGCCCCACATGGTGTTGAACTGGCCGTGATTGGCGCGATAGATATACAGCTCTGATTTGAACGCATCCACGTTGCCGCTAAAGCTGACGTGGTCATACTGGCGGCTGCCCTGGAACTGGGCCACGTCGGAATCGTTCGCGCCTTGCAGCGTGAAATAATTCACGTCCTTCAAAATGCGCCATTGCTGCGCGGGCTTGTATTGGCCGTCGGCCGGGGCGATGGCGATCACGGATTTTATGGCGTAGTGGTAATGGAAGTGGATGTTGGCGTCTTCGGGATCAACTTGCAGCGTGTTGAAAAGGGCGGCGGTGGCGGCTGCTTCGCCGCCGCGCGAATGGCCGCCCACGGCGATGCTGCTCAGATCCACTTTGCCGTAAAACGGGTTCTTCGGATCCTTTGCCCAGGCATGCCACAAGCGCAAATGCTCCAGCAGCAGCCAGCCGCGCACGGGCTGCTGGGCGGGCGGATCGTGAAACAAGCCGCTGTTCAGAAAATTTTCGTCCACCGTCACCGCAATGAAGCCGCGGCTGGCCAGCAGTTCGCACAGATAGGCGTAGCCGTTGTCGGAAGGAACCGACATTTCATGATTGCCGTGGACAATCAGGAAGAGCGGAAACGGGCCCGCGCCGTCGGGATAAAACACGCGCGCGTTCAGCGGCAGCTTGTCCATGCCGAAGCCCCAATAGCGTTTGCGAATCCAGGGTCTCCAGCCTTTGAAATTTTTGAAGAACGGCGAGCCGTCGACAGTGGTGGTGCGAATGGCGACGGAGGGGCCGAACTCCGGGCGGCGCAGGCTGTCACCGCTGCCGTAGTAAAGCGTTTTCACGGCGTAGGGGCCGCGCTGCGACGGGTCGGCGGCGGCCAGCGGCGGCAACGGTTTTTCTTTGATCTGGATCAGGTCTTCCGTGATGCCGTCGCTATGCAGTAGACGAAAGGCATATATGTTTGCGCCGAGAGTGAGCAGCAGAAAGCTCCAGGCCGCGATGCGTTTCCATAACGATTGATCACGCAGATGAAACAGGCTTGCGCCCAGCAGGCATTCGGTAATCAGCAGGAGAGCGGCCAGCACCCAGCCTTCGGCCTGAAACCAGAGCAGCGAAATGAACAGGAAGACGGCAACCAGGAAACCGGTCAACAGGCGCGGCAGCAAACGCAGCAGGGCCAGAAGGCAAGCAATCAGCAAGGCCGCGATGGGCACGCCGATGAGCGCGATCAAAAACGCAAAAAGCAGATCGGCGACTAAGCCGAAGCCCGAATGCAGGTTCAGCCCGCCCACGCAGGCCGCCCAGAACATGGTGAGGACGGCGGCAAGAATCGCGCCGCGATGCGCGCTGTAAGTAGACCGGATTGCTTTGAACATCCTTACACAGGGTACGCTGGTAGCTGAGTGGACTTAGAAAAAACAATTCTGCGCAAGGTGGGCGAGGCCATTGGACGCTTCCGGATGATTCGCGAGGGCGACCGCGTGGCCGTCGGCGTTTCGGGCGGCAAGGATTCGCTGACGCTGCTGGAAGCTTTGCTGCTGCTGCAGAAGCGCGCGCCCATTCATTTTTCGGTTTGCGCGTTCACCATTGAGCAGGGCAAGTTTCTTGCGCCCATTCATCCGGTGGGCGTTTATCTGCGGGATCGCGGCGTGGATTGGACGTATGTGGAGGACGCGCCGTCGCTTGGCCTGCTGACTGAGCAGCCGGACCATGGATGCGATGTGTGCAGCCGCTTCCGCCGCCGCGCGGTTTATGAAGTGGCGCGCAAACTGGGCGCGAATGTGATTGCGTTTGGGCACACGGCCGATGATTTTTGCGAATCGTTCTTGCGCAATGCCATGTTTACCGGGCGCATCAGCGCGCTGCCGGCGGTGACGTGGTCCAGCAAGCGCGAGTTCCGGCTGATTCGCCCGCTGGTGCTGGTGACGGAAGATTTGACGCGCGCGTATGCGGCCCAATTGGGCGCTCCGGTGATTCCTTGCGGGTGCTCACAGAAGACCGGAACGGTGCGGCGCACGCTGCGCGACATGTTTGGCGAGATTGAGAAGGAGCATCCGTTTTTGAAGGAAACGCTGCTTTCGGCCATGAGCAAGGTGGAGACCAGCCGGCTTCTGGACACGCGTTTTCTGGATTTGGATGCGGCGGGCGAAGAGGCTGGTTTTTTTGAGGAAGAGCCGGAGCTGATTACGCTTCAGGCTTGACGGCGGCCGTTTCGATACACTACAAGCTCCATGGCCGCGGAGCTTGTAGTTGTGAATGGCCCGCTTGCCGGAACCCGTTTTGCCATCGGCATTGCCGAGGTTCTGGTGGGCCGTGCGCCCAATTCGAAAATCGTTTTGCCTGATTCCGACGTTGGCTGGCGTCATTGCACGGTGCGCCAGCAAGGCGGGCGTTATCTGGTGACGGATCTGCGCAGCTCCGTCGGCACCTATGTCAACGGCATGCGGTCGGCGGAACGCTGGCTGGAAGATCGCGACCAGATTGGCGTCGGCAAGACCACGCTGATGTTCCGAAGCGGCGAAGCGGCGGCTGATGCGGCGGCGGCGCTGGCGGCCGACCCGAAACCGGTTTTGCTGGCGGCGTGTTCGCTGGTGTTTCTGTTTCGCGCCATTGCCGCCACCCCCGGCGAGACGCAGAGCCGGCTGCTGCAGAACCAGATTGTGCGGCTGGTGGGCGATTTGGTTCCCACGCAGCAGGGCATTCTTTATCTGGGCGCGAGTTCCGACGAATTGCACGCGCGCTATGCAGACCACGCCGGGCAATACAGTTTTGATTTCCATCCGGCCATTGAGCGCGTGTGCATCGAAGGCGCGTTTGAAGATTCGGAAAGCGGCATGGTGGGCGTGCCTCTATATCTGGCGGGCGCGCTGGGCGGCTGCCTGGTGGTGCGCGTGCCTGACCGCGAAGTGCCGCGGCTTTCGGCGCATCTGGAAACGCTGACGGCGGTGGCATCTTTGGCGGCGGTGGGGTTTGAGGCCAACCAGGAAGTGGAGACGCTGAAAGCGGAAAACGCCTTGCTGCAGGAGCAGATTGCCACCAACACCGGCATTGTGGGCAACAGCCCTCCGGTGCGGCGATTGATGGAACTGGTGGAGCGCGTGGCCCCGCGCGACACCACCGTGCTGATTACCGGCGAAAGCGGCACGGGCAAGGAATTGATTGCGCGCGCGCTGCACCAGAAAAGCGCGCGGCGCGACCGGCCGTTTGTGGCCGTCAATTGCGCGGCGCTGGGCGAGCATTTGTTTGAAAGCGAATTGTTCGGCCATGAGAAAGGCGCGTTCACCGGCGCGGTGTCGCTGAAGCGCGGGCGGTTTGAGATGGCGCAGGGCGGAACCATTTTTCTGGATGAAGTGGGCGAACTGGCGCAGGGCTTGCAGGCGAAACTGCTGCGCGTCCTGCAGCAGCGCGAGTTTGAGCGCGTGGGCGGCACGCAGGCGCACACGCTGGACATTCGCGTGATTGCGGCCACCAATCGAAACCTGGGGGATGATGTGAGCGAAGGCAAGTTTCGCGAGGATCTTTATCATCGGCTGAACGTGGTGAATTTGGAATCGCCGCCGCTGCGCGACCGCAAGGAAGATATTCCGCTGCTGGCCCAATATTTTTTGCAGCGGTCTGCGGAGCGCTGCAAACGCGCGGTGCAGGGGCTTTCGCGCGAAGCGGAGGAGATGATTCTGGCGTACAACTGGCCGGGCAACGTGCGCGAACTGGAGAACGCGATGGAGCGAGCCGTGGTGCTGGGCGTTTCCGACTGGGTGCTGCCGGAGGATTTGCCGGAAAGCCTGCTGGAAACGGCCGCGCGCGAAGCGGGAACGAAGTATCACCATTCGGTGGGACGCGCGAAATGCGACGCGATTCTGGACGCGTATGTGCAGGGGAATTTCGATTACAAGCTGGCAGCGAAGGTGCTGGGTTTGCATCCGAATTATCTGCTGCGGCTGGTGCGGAATTTGGGGATACGCGAGGAGATTAACCGCTTGCAGGCGAGCGCGTCGGCAGCAGCGCGGAGCTCTTCATGAGAATTTGCATTGCGCTGCTGGCGACGGCTGTTTTGAGCGCGGACACGCTTGGTTATGTTCAGCAGAAGTTCAGCGCCATCAATTTTGAGAAGGGCAAGTGGACGCGGACGGCGCAGTTGCCTTGCTACGCATACGTTGCGGATGCGGACGGCGCGCGCGTGGAGGTGATGCGCTACGGGACGGCGAATCTGGTTCCGTTCAAGGCGTCGAAGCGGGGATTGACGGCGATGGTTTGCGGCGACACGGTGGCGTTTGATGAGGGGTTTGAGGCGGAGAAACGGTGAGCGAAAGACGGGGACGGACAGCTATGTCCACGCAGTGAGATTGCCAGCGTGGGAAGGCACTCTGTTGGGGACATAGTAGTCCGTCCCCGTCTTTCGCGCCAGCTAATGCTTCTTCATGCGGGTGAAGGCTTGCTTCTTGGCTTCGCCTTCGACAATTAAACGGTCGTCGCTGCTGAAGTAGGTGAGCTGCTTGCCGCGCGTGACGCCTTTGACGCTGTCGACGAATTGCGGCGCGCCGCCGTTCAGCACCACTTTGTCGTCCTTGGTGAAGTATTCGCAGTGGTCGCTGGTGCCGGTGCGGGTACGCGAATCGGCCATGGCTTCGAAGATTTTGACGTGGCCGTCGCCGATGGCGTGGTCGAGCGAAGAGTCGCCTTTGTTGGAATCGGTCTTGGGCGTGAGGATGGCGCGCATGCGGTCGGAATCGACGGTCATTTTGTCGTGGACGAGCGAGACGCCGCCAGTGTACAGAGCTTCGCGGGTGTCGTCGTGATAAACCAGATCGGGCGCGTGGACGACGGTGAAGATGGGCGCGGCCTGGGTGGTTTTGGCGTCGCCGGTGTCGCGGTTGTCCACCAGTTCGCTGACCACATCTTTGCTGGCGTGCAGCGATTCGTCGTCGCGGTCGATATCGATGCTGTCGGCCGAAATGCGGTTTGCGCCTTGCCACAGCACGGCGTGGCCCTCATAGAGGATCTTGGTGTTGTTGTCGCGCGAGACCATTTTGTCGGCTTGCGCCTGCATGGTTTGCGTGCGGTCCAGCATGGAGGTGCCGGGCTTTTGATTCTTGTCGGGCAGGCGCGTGGAGCGAACGTGGCCGGTGGCATCCATGTCGCCGTTGGCTTGATCCATGACGATGAGATCGGCATACGTGGAGCCGGTGTCGTCCAGCACATGGGCTTTGTCTTTCAGCGTGATGCGGTTGATGTCCTGGAGCAGTTGGGCGCTGTCGGAGCTGGCTTTGCGCTCGCCTTCCTGATAGCGGAAGTGGCCTTTCTGGTCGATGCTTTGAATGTCGTTGGAGCCGGGCTTGAACTGGGCGAAGAGTTCGTCGCTCCAGGTGTAAGCGGGCGCGGGCGGTTTGCCGTCGGCGGTTTTCACGGTGCCGGGCGCTTTGTCGGTGCGGGTTTTGACGTCGGAGGCGGTGAAGGATTGCACGTAGCTGTTGTCGCCATAAAGGACGCGCAGCTTGGACGCGTCCAGCGTGCGGTGCGGCAGGCCGGGGCGGTTCGGCTTAAATTCGAGGCTGGCTTTTCCGGGCGCATTGATCTCCTGCACTTCCTGGCCGCCGGGACGCATGGTGAGCAGGATGTGTTCGCTGCGCAGAATGCGCGTGTCGGCCTGCAAGACACCGGGCATGGGCAATGGCTGTGAAATGGCGACGGCGTGGCCGTCGGCGGTGACAGCGTGAAGCTGGCTGTCGGAAACTTCTTTGCCGTTGACCAGTTCGTTCTGGATGCTGAAAACCAGGTCGGCGCGGTCGCCGGTGACGAGGGTTTTCGCGCCCACTTGCGTGGAGCTGACGCGGGCGTTTTTGTCGCCGAGAACTTCTTGGAGCGCGCCATCTTCGTTGAAGAGCGCGGTCATGTTGACGGCGGAGTATTCGACAAGGCGGCCGTTGCGGTTGTCGGTGCCAACGGCGTTGACGGAATCGATTTGATGGAGATGGCCGTCGTCGAGCGTGACGATGGAGCCTTGCGCCTGGATGGTGAGGGTTTGGCGCTGCATTTTGGACCAGGGCGAGAGGTAGATTTTCTGCTCCAGCTCTTTGTAGACGAGGTCGCTGGTTTCGACATGGACTTTGTTTTCGGGCGGGCCGGAGCCGATCCAGTCGAGCGAGACGGCGGATTTCAGGTGAAGGATGCGGAGGTTGGGATCGTATTCCGCGCCGATGGCTTGGCCGTCGCCTTCAGGGAAGACGAATTTGGCGAGCTGGTCGGTGGAGGCTTTGCCGGATTTGGTCTCGTAGGTGACGTTGGTGGTTTCGATGTGGACGTGCTTGTTGAGCGTTGCGGTGTCGGTGACGGGAACTTCGGCGGGCACGCTCATGACGACCGACACCGGGCTTTCCGAGCGCAGGATGCCAGAGCCTTCGTTGAACAGAGCGTTGGCGGCTTTGACTAAGGTGTATTTGCGGGCGCTTTTGTCGTAGAGGCGGAGGACCAGGCCTTTGAGTTCGAAGGTGGAGGGGTCTTTGGTGGCCTGCATTGAGTCGGCTTCGACGCGGACGATGGGGCGATTGGTGGCGGGATCATCTTTGGAATAGACCCAGCCGGTGCGGGCGGCGCCTTCAATGCCGGTGTTGACTTGCGGGACGACGACTTTGGGCTGTTTGAGTTTGGAGAGGCGCAGCCAGTAGGTGAAACCGACGACGGCCGTGAGGAGAATCGCGGCCAGGGCAAGAAATAACGAGGTCCGCCGCATGTATCAGTTGGATGGTTTCAGGATATCAAGCGGGTACAAGGGGTGCTTGACAGTGGGGGCGGGGAATCTTAATCTTTGTGCATGGAATCAGAACTGCCTCAGGATGAGGAAGCCGCTGGTCAATTGTTGGCCTATGAACAATGGTTCAAGGCGCAGCTGCAGGTTGGCATGGACCAGATTCAGCGCGGCGAATACATTGAAGAGGAGGAGATGGATTCGCGGGTTCAGCGGATGCTTCAGTCTTGAGGCGGGTACGTTGGTCGTCTGCCGCCTATAGAGCGGTCGCTTGGCTACTAGATCCATTCAACGCCGCTGGAGACGAGGGCTCCGCCGAGGAGGTCGGCGGAGAAGTTTTCGGCGGCGTTTAGGACTTGTTCGGCGCGGATTTTGTCCTTGGCGACGGTGACGGCGGCGACGACGGAGCGCTGCCAGGAATCGAGCCCGTCGATTTCGGCGACGGCGACGTTGAAGCGGTCGCGGAGGCGGTCTTTCAGGCTTTTGACGACGTGGCGTTTGTCTTTGAGCGAGTGCGAATCTTCGACGTGAATTTCCAGTGTCAGTACTCCGATGACGGGCATGTGTGCATCCTAACAGTGAATGGCTTTGCTGGAAGTTCGGAATGCGACGAAGCTTTATGGATCGGAAGTGGCGGCGGTGCGCGATGTTTCTCTGTCGGTGGAGGCGGGGGAATTTGTGGCGCTGGTGGGGCGGAGCGGGTGCGGGAAATCGACGCTGCTGAATTTGTGCGGGGCGATGGATTTTCCGACGTCAGGCGAGGTGCTGATTGACGGGCAGGGGACGGCGGGACTTTCCGACGCGCAACTGACGCGGACGCGGCGCGAGAAGGTGGGGTTTATTTTCCAATCGTTTCAATTGATGCATACGCTGACGGCGGTGGAGAATGTGGAGCTGCCGCTGATGCTGGCTCGGAAGGCGAATGCGCGGGCGACGGCTTTAGAGCGTTTGCGGTGGGTGGAGATGGAGGCGTATGCGGGGCGGTTGCCGCATCAGCTTTCGGGAGGGCAGCAGCAGCGGATTGCGATTGCGCGGGCGCTGGTGCATAATCCGCGGATTCTTTTGGCGGATGAGCCGACGGGGAATTTGGACACGGCCACGGGCGATTTGGTTTTGAGTTTGCTGCGGCGAAGCGCGGACGATTTTCAGGTGGCGATTGTGATGGCCACGCACAGCACGGAAAGCACGGCGGTGACGGACCGCGTGATGAAGATGCGCGACGGGCGCATGGACAGCTAAGAGATGCTGCTGTTTTTGCGGTTGATTTTGCGTCCAATGCGAAGCGAACCGGTTCGGACTTTGCTGACGATTCTGGCGGTGGCGCTGGGCGTGGCGGTGGTGATTGCGATTGATCTGGCGGGGCAGGCGGCAGCGGGGAGTTTTCATTCTTCGGTGGAGACGCTGACGGGGAAGAATGACCTTCTGATTACCGGAACGGGCGGCGTGCCGGATGCGGTTTTGGGAAAGCTGGCGCAGTTGCCATATGATTTTGATTTCTCTCCGCGCATTGAAGATTTCGCCACCCTAGACGGCAAGGGGGAGGCGATTCCGTTTATTGGTTTGGATGTGGTGGCGCATGCGCAGAACGTGGATTTCACAGAGACGGCTAGGGTTGGCGAGAATCCGGTGTTTGCGGGGTCGGATTTGCATCTGCAAAAGGGGCAGCAGATTCGGCTCTTGATTAATGATGCGTTCCAGACGTTCACGGTGGAGGGGATTGTTCCGAACCAGACGGTGATTCTGGCGGATATTGATTTGGCGCAGCGGGTGACGGGGAAGCTGGGGAGCGTGGACAGCATTGATGTGCGGGTTTCGCGAGAGGGTGAACTGGAGCATTGGCAGCAGGTGATTCGGAGTGTTTTGCCGGCTTCGCTTTCGGTGGAACCGCAAGGGACGCGGACGAATGAGAACCGGAAGATGCTGTCGGCGTTCCGGTGGAATTTGCGGGTGCTGAGCTATATCGCGCTGGTGGTGGGCGGGTTTCTGATTTACAACACGATTTCGATTTCAGTGGTGCGGCGGCGGAATGAGATTGGCGTGCTGCGGGCGCTGGGGGCTTCGCGCGGATTGGTGCTGGCGGGGTTTCTGTTCGAGGCGCTGTTCTTTGCGGTTGCGGGGACGGGGATTGGTCTGGTGCTGGGGCGGTTCATGGCAGTGGCGGCGGTGAAGCTGATTGGCACGACGGTGCAGGCGCTTTATGTGAGCAGCCAGCCATCGGCGATTGAGTTTACGGCGGGCGCGGTTTTGATGGGCAGCTTGCTGGGGATTTCGATTTCGCTTTTGGCGGCGATTGCTCCGGCGATTGAGGCATCGCTGGTGGCTCCGGTGGAGGCGATGGCGCGCGGGCGGCATGAATATGACGTTGCGCGGCTGTCGAGGAAATCGATTTATGGCGCGGTGGGGTTGATTGTGGTGGCGGGGCTGCTGTCGCTTTTGCCGGCGGTCAACAATCAGCCGATCTTCGCTTATATTGCGGTGCTGTTTCTGATTGCCGGGACGGCGGCGGCGATTCCGAATATTGTGGCGGGGTTTAGCGTGGTGAGCGCCGGGCTGCTGCAGAAGGTTTTCGGAGTGGAGGCGCAGTTGGCGATGCAATCGCTGCGGGCGGGGATTGGGCGGACGTCGATTATTGCGGCCGCACTGACGGCGGCGGTGGCGATGACGGCAGCGGTGGGGATTATGGTGGGCAGTTTTCGGCAGACGGTTTTTGTCTGGATGGACCAGGAGCTGAAGGCGGATTTCTATTTGCGGCCGGCGGGGTCGGCGGCGTCCGACAGGCATCCGACGATGTCGGCCGATATTGGGGAGGCGATCCGGCGCATTCCGGGCGTGGCGAGCGTGGGGAGTTTGCGCGCTTATCCGATTGAGTATGAAGGCATGCCGGCGACGCTGGCCGGGGCGGATGATGAGGATTTGCCGGCGGGGAACTTTGCCAGTGTTTCGGAACCTTTTGCGAGCAAGCATCATGTGAAGGTTGGCAGCGAACTGAAGCTGGCGCTGGGCGGGGCGGTGCGGACGTTTAAAGTGGAGAATGTTTATGCGGATTACTCTACGGAACGGGGTTTTATTCTGCTGAACTTGAAGACGCTGCATCAGTATTTGCCGGATGCGGCAGTGTCGAATGTGGCGGTGAAGCTGAAGCCGGGGGCGGACAAGGCGGCGGTACGAAACGGAATTGATTCGGTGATTGGCGGGCGTGCCGTGCTGGTGTTTGCCAATGGCGATTTGCGCAAGGGCGCGATTGAGATTTTCGACCGGACGTTCCGGATTACTTACGCGCTGGAAGCGGTGGCGATTGTGATTGCGGTGATGGGGATTGCGGGGTCGCTGCTGGCGATGGTGATTGACCGGCGGCGCGAGTTTGCGCTGCTGCGGTTTCTGGGCGCGGGCGAGGGGCAGGTGCGGCGAATTATTTTGTTTGAGGCCGGGATTCTGGGGCTGCTGGCGAATGCGGTGGGGATTGTGATGGGGACGGCGCTGTCGCTGATTCTGATTTTCGTGATTAACAAGCAGTCGTTTGGATGGACGATTCAGTTTCACTGGCCAGCTTTGGCTTTGCTCAGCGCGCTGACCGGGGTGTATGCGGCGACGGTGATTGCGGGGCTGTATCCGGCACACACGGCGATTGAGATGAATCCGATTGAGGTGATTCATGAGCAGTAAGTGGCTGCTTTGGGTGCTGGTGGCGACATTGCAAGTGGCGGGACCGGGGTATCGATTTGAATTTCCGCGCGACCACTTTAACCACGCCGATTACGAAACGGAGTGGTGGTATTACACGGGAAATTTGCGCAGCGCGGACGGGCGCCGGTTTGGGTATGAGCTGACGTTTTTCCGGCAGGCGAATGCGGAGGCGGCGAGCGGCAATGCGGATTGGAGCGCGGGGCAGCTTTATTTGGCGCACTTGGCGCTGAGCGATGTGGATGGGCAGAAGTTTGAGCATTTTGAGCGGCTGAACCGGGCGGGTCCGGGATTGGCGGGGGCGGACTTGGCGGGGCGGCGGTATTGGAATGGGAACTGGCAGGTGAAGTGGACATCGGATGCGGGCGCGCAGGAACTGCAGGCGGTGGGTTCGGATTTTACTTTGAAGCTAAAGCTGACTCCCGAAAAGCCGTTTGTGATTCATGGCGTGGACGGGGTGAGCCAGAAGGGTCCGGGGAAGGGGCAGGGGTCGCATTACATTTCGTTTACGCGGCTGGGGTCGGCGGGGAGTTTGGTGCGCGGGGGCAAGACGGTGGCAGTGACGGGATCTTCGTGGATGGATCATGAGTTTTTTACAGAGCGGCAGGACCCGGATTTGAATGGGTGGGATTGGTTTGCGGTGCAGCTTAATAATGATACGGAGCTGATGCTGTACCGGCTGCGGCTGAAATCGGGCGCGGTGAGCCCTTACTCTTCGGGGACGTTTGTGGATGCGCGCGGCCAGGCGCAGCATTTGACGGCGGCGGA
>Ga0209208_10005616_pt1 | contig 17439 bp, 17 predicted proteins | sample S1TSphfallax_3_FD_187694 | JGI IMG/M metagenome (GOLD analysis project Ga0209208, IMG submission 187694) | Host-associated microbial communities from peat moss isolated from Minnesota, USA - S1T2_Fd - Sphagnum fallax MG (SPAdes) (version 2) | ecosystem: Host-associated > Plants > Peat moss >... | reverse complement strand
ATTTACAAGTCCTCTTTTAATTTAGCATTGATTTAATTTCCCTTATGAGTATCCTTACATTGCCTTTATCTTCATTGCCTAAACATGAAATTTCAAGAAATTAAGATATTGAATTATAAAATATTATTATTTTATTGTCAAATGAAAATGACAAAAAAAATTTAAAAATATTAGGGACACTGTTGTTCAACGAGGAAAGTACTCTTGTTAGTTGTTAATTGTTGAAGCTAGGTGTTTCGGAGCCTTTGTAAAAATTGAAAATTGTTGGAACTTTGGGGTGAGGTTTGATATGAGAACTATTCAGTTTTGCAAATTGTTTGCCCTATCTCTTAGTTAGAAAAATTGAAAATCTCTTAAAGAAATATACACTATGTGGCACCAAAATTAATTTTGACAACCATTCTAGGCTTCCTAAAAAGATTTGACAGTCAAGAGGCAAGTCCAAACGTCATGGAACCCAGCCCATGCACCCCTCCTCATCAAGAGCTTTTCAAAGACACCAAGAATATGATCTGAAGCATCCCAGTTGGGTGGTGGATCTCATAGCTACAAAACAAAACAAACTACCTTCCTTCATAGATAGATGGCTTAAGCCCAGACTTGTTGTCCCTTTCAAAATATAAGAAGTTGGGCGAATGAGCAACAACAACAATGCCTTGTATCAACACTAGTATCATGGACCTTACCAGTGTTGTGTGGTTCCTTGATTTTTCCAAAGAACTGCTGGTGACTTTGGGTGTTTCAAAAAATTCAGAATGAAAGAAGCAAAGCCGTTTCTGAGTGTTAAAACAAAATGAGAATCAAAGAATTGGCTGGTTTCGAGTATTCAAAAAACTTGGAATCAAAGAACCAACTGGTTCCGGGTATTTGGAAAACAGCAGAAGAATCACAGTTTCTTTCCAGTTCTTTGACTTCTATAAAAACATTTGGGGGCAGTTTTGGGGGCGGGTGTTTCATAATTTGACCTAGAGCTGTCCGTTATATGCATATATAATCAATCGATGAGAGAATGAGCACTGGATTTTAAAGAAGAACCGCCCAATAGTGAACCTAACTAGTCTTATATGAGCCTGAGGCAATACCAGCCTGGTAGGGACCTAAGGTAATATCAACCTTATATCAATTTTATATTGATCTCAATATCAAGTATATACTTACATGCTTCGTACCAGCCAAAAATCAGTCTTGGACCCGATACCACGACCAGGTTGATAGGTTTAAAAATAGTCCATACCTGAGTAATACTTGTTGCTTGTCTTTGGGGGCAAAAAAAAAGTCTTCATTAGCTTATTACCAGTTTATTATTGTTATTATTAATTTATTTTGTACTTGCCTTTTCCTCTAGCCCTTTTTCCTGGTATCTTTTGACAAATAAATTTTTTTTACCCCCTTGTCTTGGGCAGTAGCTTGCCTCCCCCAATAAATAAGAGAGGGCCCCAGCATTTTTAGAAAAAGTTGATATTAATTAAGACTTTTTTTTTATGGGGTTGAGTTTTCTAAATAAAAGAAAGTTTCAAAGAGAGAGAAAAAAAGCCAGCCAACCAGCCAGCCAGCCAAAAAACCCTAAAAGAAAGACTACATAGTAGCCGCTTCCCACAAGAAAGAAAGGGGCCAAATGCCCCTTTGCCCAATTCTTTATTCATCAAGTGCAAAAAGGCCAACCACTTGGCTGTTTCTGCTGGTTGCTTGCTACTCTTGACCTAATACACAAATAACATAGCTTTCCAATACATTCATCCATTTATTCGTTCGTTCATTCATCACCTCTTCTAGACTATTTTTTTCATTAAGATTTTCTAGAAATATGTGACTTTGTGTGTACATAAAAAAATCATCATGCAAGTTCATTCTATGTACCCAGAATCACAGGAATATGAAGAAAGGAGACCCACCTGCCTGCCCGCCATCTGGGCAAGGCAAACCCGGATTTCTGGGATGAATTCACGGTGGATCCATTCATCCACCAAAGAGGTTTTACAAAATAACAATACGAGGTCCACCTTCATAAGGAGGATTATTATTCATCCGTAGGCTGAGCCTTCTTTCTTCCCTTTGTCAACTTTTTAAATACTTTGTTATAATAATACTAAACAATTTGTTGCAAGTTGGATTCCATTCAAGCCAAGCCCAGCCCAGCCCATGCACAGGGGGAGCCTGTTTTCAGGCATCCTTTCGTGCAACAAAGCCGGGCAAAAAGTGAACACAAAACAGGGTTGAAATGGGGCAGTTGTTGGCCAATGGGTTGGCCAGAAATACCTCAGGCATCCTTTCGTGCAACAAAGCCGGGCAAAAAGTGAACACAAAACAGGGTTGAAATCGGGGCAGTTGTTGGCCAATGGGTTGGCCAGAAATACCTATCATGTACGTATCTATTGATCTTTGATCCTATTCACATTTTGGATGCTACAAAAATGTCCAAGAATTTTCCCCCTTTGTATTTCTAGTGGGCTTTTTAATTTCTCTTGGAACAATGAATGTGGTTTATAGTCTGGATGCATGTTACACATTCCGTATTTTTTAGACATAGCTGTTATACTCTGCTATTTATTCATGCTCTCAAACAAAGAAAATGGCACAGGTTTCGTTTATCCCCCCAAAAAAAAGCCATTTTTGGCACCCAAAAACATAAAATCTAAATTTGCCATATTTAGACAATACGTTAATACCATAGTTCGCCAGAATATGGAAGGTTCTTACCTTACTTGTCCCCAAATTTGGCTAAATTCCTCTTCTAGATGACGGGGAGTCCACCTGCCTCACAAAATTGAAACACAAAAAACACCCTTTGGAGTGCGCCAAATGATTTGGTGAATGGATCATGAGAAGTCTCCTATCTATCTATGAAGGAAGGTAGTTTGTTTTGTTTTGTAGTTATGAGATCCACCAAACTGGGATGCTTCAGATAGTGTTCTTGGTGTCTTTGGAAAGCTCTCAATGGGGGACGGGTGCATGGGCTTGGTTCCATGACATTTGGACTTGTGGGGCAAAAGTTCTTGAATATTGAATGATTTCTTCACTGAAAATTAAATTAAATTAAATCATAGCTGAAAATTTGGGGGAAATTGGGATGTGGTATTGTTGGAAAGAACTTGATGAGCAGGCATTTATTTGGTAAGATTTGGATTCAGAATGTGAGAGATATTGACTTTTATGTGATTTCTGCTGCTGAAAATTCAAATAAAATTCCAAAACCAGCTTTTGGAAGGAGAAATCAGTTGAGGACGTGGTAACAACACTTGGGCCAACGGCACAGGCCACACTAGTTGCCCTTATGAATGAATGAATGAATGAATTGACTGTTGGGTAAAGGTAACCAAACCACCCCAAAAAAGGGCAAAAAGAAGAAAAAAAAAGCAACAAACACATTAATTAGTAATAACCACCATATAATTTATATTAAGGGTCCCAGGTTGAGGGATGCTTTTCCTTGTTTACACGCCTTTTTGTGTGGATAGTAGGTTGGCTATCCTTCATTTGGGGGATTTGGGGGCAACCGCATCCTCCCATTGGTCCCTTGGGCATGGGTTTTGGGTGGGGTGGTGGGGAGAGAGGGGCGGGGTTGCGGTTACCCACGACTTCGGGACTCGTATTGTTGACTATCTTCTGGCATTTCCGGTGAAAATGGAGATTCGATATGAATCTTTGTTGACGTTTCCCATCTTCTCCATTGGTGCACACAATGTTAAAGCCTTAGGGTAATGAATCGAAGAAGTCATTTCATTAGGTTTGAGCCATTGCCCCTGTCGGGCTTGAAAGCAGGCCCTGACTGGGCAGGGGTGAGAGAACTGGTGAAGCCTCGTGGGCAGGGGAAGAGGCTTCACCCAGTTTGAGCCTTTGCCCACCTTGAGTGGGGTCTGGGGCAAAAACTAGTGAAGCCTTGTGGGTGAGGAAGAGGCAAGGTTGCTTCAGAGGTTTGAGCCTTTGGCCAACTTGGGCTAAAAAGCTCAAGTGGGCACGGCCAGGACCTGGTGAGGTCTTCTGGGTGGGGAAGAGGCAAGGCTTCAATTGTTTGAGCTGTGTTGCTGACCTTGGCTTTTTAGTCACTGTGGGCAGCGGCAAGCATCCTTTGGGGGAGGGAATGAGGGCGTCCCCCTCACAATATGTAATGCTTTAACCAACCTAACTAATGAACTTCTTCATTTTAAGCACCTCCATAGACCAAGGAATTTTTTTTGTAAGTGCGTTATGAATGCCCAAATGGAGGAAGAAAGTAAATGAATTAATGAAAGAGGAGGTGAGGTTGAAGTTGAATTCATTTTATAGGGTTCAGCTGCAAGAAGTAGATGTAATTTCCATCTGAATTACAGAGCTCAAACCCTAAACCCTCCAAAGAACAGGACTTTTTGTGGAGTGGGCAATTGGGGGAATGGTGTGTTGGTGGGTGTTACACACATTTTTTATGAAACCAGTCCTTCTTCTTTTGTGTGGTGCTGAACTTGGGATTGATTGTATTACAAAATGATGGAAACACAATGTCTTTTGGTGTGTCCTCACAACCCAACCCACCTGCCAAATACCCTAATGAAGATTCCAGCAGGTAAAATTGATAACAACATTCTCCAAAGGAAGGAAGGAATGCAACCAACCAACCCACCCAATTTAAAGTGGATTCCAGATTTCCAGATTTCCTTTTCCTCCCCCCCCGCCCCAAAACACTTTAAATTAACTTACTTTCAGTTTGAGGATAGGGGATTGGGTAATTGAAGCTGGAAACTTGGTTCCTTAACACAGATACTGTGGAAGAAACTAAACAGCCAAAAAGGATATACTTTCCCTGTTCATTGCACGGGACTCCAAACAACTCCCCATTTTAGGGCATGAAGAGAATATATGAGATCAATCCCCAATGGATACCTAGTATTAAAACAGAAAGAGACTCAATCCTGTCTAGGTTCTGTTTCTTGAAGCATGACCCAAAAAAATATAAAATGTAATAGATCTTTTGTTATAATCTACAAAAAGGATATTTGGCAATTTCTGTGTGGAGAAAGAAGAGAGTCATGGGTGACTCCAAGGCTCTCTTGCCAAACAAGTCAAGAGTAACTAGATATGGATGTTAGTTAGGGTAGGAATTCAAAAGGAAGGCACAAAATGATCTGATGATTGTGGATCATCTGCTCGTATCATCAACTCATAGCAAAACAGTTTGGGTTGAAACTTCCAATACACAAAAACCCAATCTCATGACACCTTCCTTGATCAATTTCAATCAATCAAGTGTGAAACAATTGATTTGAAAAGTAAGTTTAAGTGGCAGCCACTTGAGCTCTGCAATAGACAAAATTAGGGCCGTTCATTGTGGTGTAATAGCTTGTGTGAAAATGGGTATTTGCATACAAGTAGTTGACTTATACTTTGTTTCCGGTAAGCTAATATTTCCATGGTCGAATTTATTTCATTCCAAGATTCCTTGACCATCACAACAATTACTCTTGTCAAGAAAGTGGATATGTCCCATTGGTCCAAAGTTTGTGTGTGTGTGTATATATATATATATACAAGAGCCATCGCTCGAGCGTTCCCTCACTCGCTCAGTCTGCTTCGTCCACGGTCCACCACTGCTCCTCCGTTTTGCTGGGACCCAACCTCTAGTGGGTACCCGTGACACTGTGAAGTCCACCACTGCTGCTGCCATTCATCCTCCTCCTCCTGTTCCATCATCTTCTTCTTCCGGGATGAGGAACTTGGATGAATGGGATAGATGACGGGACGGACGGATGGAAAGGAGGAGGACGACCACCACCACCGGCGGACAGACAGACACCTAGGATATTATATAAGTAGATTGTGTGTGTGTGTGTGTGTGTGTGGGTTCATGTTCAATAATTTGAGGAATGATTCATGACCCCAAAACCTTTGAGCAACACAAGTCCACTTGTGGCTAAAATTCTGGGTTGAAAAAAATCACTTCAATATTATTGTTGTCTTTTTTGACTTTGGTGTATTTTTGCCAGTTGGAATTTTTTTCCAAAATGAAACCCTTTTTTTTTAAAAAAAAATCCCTATTTCTTTTATAGCTAAATTTGACTAAAGTGTCTTATGGATAAAGGAAGGGCACAAAATTGGAAAAAATAAAATAAAATCCCAATATTATGGCATGATAAAATGTCGTCTACAAGAGTCAAACTTCAAAACTTTTGGAAGGTGGAATCCACCTCCCAAAAGTGTGGGGGAAATTGAATGGGGCCCCTCAAAAACCTACTTTGACTATCATACTAGAATCACCTCCATTACGTCAGTTTTGTTCTGTCAGCTCTGACGCATAAAACAAACTTCCCCATAATTTTAAAACTATTGAAATTGATATTTATAATGTATTTACTGAATTTTACTATTTAATTTTTATGCTATTGGTTTTTTTTTTTTTTCTATTCTTTTCTTTTTTGAAACACAAGGGCAAACCTGACCTGACATGACAAGCCATCGGCACCCCGAAAGTTAAGCTCATTGGTAGAGGGCCAACAAGAGTTTCACTTGCACTCCATTGAGTGGTTCAGAAACCTGGGGACCTCAAAAAAGGTCCCAGAATGAGCTATACCAGTGAGCCATCACCCTTGGGGTAATATTAGTTTCTTTTGTTCTTTCAAATATAGAGTCTTAAAATTAGAGTTAGCCTGGCTGGATGGCCCACTACCTCAACTTTCAGTTATTTAACTTTTTTTTTAAAAATTTTTTAATGATGTTATTCTGCCAAACGTTATTGAAAAACAGAACACACCCACAAGAGGACAGGAAAGAACAAAAAGAAAGCATCTACACTTTAGTTGACATGCTATGAGAAGATTAATTTCTTTCCACTTTTATGAAAAATGTGAAAATGAAGAATAACTCAGCCTGCCCCTAAGTAAGGCAAAAAATTGCCCCAAATTTTTCTCTTAAATCGTTGTTTAATTGTGTACATACTTTAGAGCAGCACTCACTAGGGGTGCTCGGTAATTTACCCTCCAAAAAAATAGTTCTCACATTCAAGTTTAGTTCTTTACTTTTTTTCCCAACCCCACCTATAAAACTAAAACTGAGACTGCAACTAGGTTGCGAGACTAGTAATAGTAAACCACCTGAACCAATCATTATGATTTGCGAATCAGAAGCAATCAGATCATATTTTGTACACTCTTCTATGGCAGCTGTTGGGCTTTGCCTATAATACATCTTTTATCAGCCTCGGCAAACCATTTTGTTGAGCCAAACCGACATGTTTTGACCTTTCTTCATCTGATTTTAATTTCTAGGGTCACATGCTGAGCACCACCGGAGCGGCTCTTAGTTTCTCTCTATCTATATGAGGAGTAAAAAATCAATAGGAAAAAATCCCAGAAAATTATGCCCATAATAGGATAAGTACCCATGTAAAAATCTAGGGGTTTAATTAACATCTATTCATATTAAGAAGCAAATTTGCACAAATAATAACAATAATTATTCAAGTTTGATTCATTCATTCCTGGGTTTAAGGCCCTGTTTTTGTGGCAGTTGAAGAGTTTTCCAGCTCTCACGCCGCTTGCTCGCTCGCTCGGCTTCACCCTTTGTTGCTTGATAAGTATCTCACACCTCCAAACTTGTGGTTTGTTGCTGTGTTTTGTTGTGGGTTTGGTTTTGTTGGTGATGATCTTTTGTGATCATCATCATCATCAGCAGCAGCAGCAGCAGCAGCAACTGGTGAAGAAAGACTTGATGAGTGCAGCAGGAGAAGAAGAAGAGCTCATCAATCCATCTCCAGCCATATCTTGCTGCAACCCCAACTAGTTGGGATAAGCGTAAGTACACTCTTGCACTGCATACAAATACACACAGAGACAGAGACAGAGAGAACATGAGAACATGAGAACATTTCATGAGATTTTAGCTCATGGATTTCTCTTGAAATTTGCATAGCAGATTTGCTGCAATTGATGACTGTTGAATCTGGCCAGAGAGTGCAAATTTCTTGGGTGTGAAAGAATTTTTGGATTGGTTTCCAGCAGTCTTCATTTGCTGTAACAGTCTTGGTGGAGGAGCTTGAGAATATGTTGTGTACATGTATGTTATGTAGCTGGCTCTGAATGTGTGTGTGTGTTTGTGTGTGTCTCTCTCTGGAGCGGTGTTTGCTTCTTTTGGATTTTTACTTTTTTCCCTTGATTGTTGAACATTTGGGCTGAGATTCATTTGGGCTAGTAGAGGTCTCTTCTGGAGTGCACAGCAGCTTGGCAGCAGAAATCACAGTGCGCATTTTTGTTGCATTCTCTGGAATTGACACATCAAAGCCTCTCTGTCTCTGTCTCTGTCTCTCTGTCTCTCTGTCTCTCAAGCTGAGCTTTTGGCATAGCTGTGTTCTAGTGTAGAGTAGTTTTGAGTGGTCATTGCAGTCGAATTCCGAGTTTTTCACACCTGAAAAAAGAAAATGGAAATTCAGCAAAAAAGGATTGAAGTTGTAGGAATCTGCATCATCCTTCCTTGGCACTTGAGGAGCAAAAAATCCTTCTCTTACTTTGCAGAATTGGAGAATTGTTTTCCTGAACTGTTGTGGAATTCCTTGGGTCTTGAATCATCTTCATATTCAGAGACTTGATGCATTGGTGGGCACCCATCTCAGAAGCTCAAACGCACGCGTGAGAGAGACAGGCGAGGCACTGAGCTCGAAATCCTTGATACCGATTGGTGAGAGGCTTGTGCAGGTTTCGGAAGACAGCAGGATCGAAAGGAGAGCAGAGGCAAATTCACTGCTGCTGTTGATCAGCTGATCATCGTGGTGGGCTGCTTGGAATTTACAGTGTAACTAACTGCTGCATCCTGCTGCTGCGGCGATGGCGGACGCAACACAGGGAGGAGTGACGCCGTCGGCATACAATAACACCGGCGGCACGCTGCCGGACTGGCTGAACAAGGGAGACAATGCATGGCAGATGACAGCAGCAACCCTGGTAGGAATGCAATCAGTGCCAGGGCTGGTGATCCTCTACGGCAGCATAGTGAAGAAGAAATGGGCAATCAATTCTGCGTTCATGGCATTCTATGCTTTCGCAGCGGTATTGATTTGCTGGGTGATCTGGGCCTACAAGATGTCGTTCGGGGATCAACTGATTCCCATCTGGGGCAAAGCCGGCTTGGTATGGGGCTACAAGACCATGCAAGCACAGGCCATGCTTCCTGCCACTCAGACCAGAGATGTACCCATGGCAACTCCTTTCTACCCTTTGGCAACCATGATCTACTTCCAGTTCGTCTTTGCAGCCATCTGCCTCATCCTCCTGGCTGGCTCCTTGCTGGGTCGCATGAATTTCACTGCCTGGATGGTGTTTGTCCCCTTGTGGCTCACCTTCTCCTACACCATCGGTGCATTCTCCTTGTGGGGTGGAGGGTGTCTTTTCCAATGGGGTGTGATTGATTACTCTGGTGGCTATGTCATCCATCTCTCTGCTGGTGTTGGTGGCTTCACTGCTGCCTACTGGGTACCAATCCTTTCACCACCACCCATGATCTGATGATGATGATGATGATGATGATGATTCTTGCCACCACACCAGTGCCGGCTCAGCCTGATGTGGAAGTTGCAGCTTCTTCTTCCTCCAAGAAAGAAATCCTTGGATTGAATTTTTTTTTGGTTTCTGACAATGGATTGTTGGTTGTTGTGGGGACTGTTGCTATGGGATGGTTGGCTTGCAGATTGGACCGAGGCTGACAAAGGATAGGGAGCGTTTCCCACCCAACAACGTGTTGCTCATGTTGGCAGGAGCAGGGCTACTGTGGTTGGGATGGGCTGGATTCAATGGAGGAGATCCTTATGCTGCCAACATCGATTCCTCCATCGCTGTCATCAACACCAACATCTGTGCTGCCATGAGCCTCTTGGTCTGGACCTTGTTGGATGTCCTCTTCTTTAGCAAGCCATCCGTAATTGGTGCTGTGCAAGGCATGATCACTGGCCTCGTCGTCATCACTCCTGCAGCTGGTAAGTAAGCAAATTCATTCAATGCTTCCCAATTGCCACCCCACTGGCCTGGAATTGCACTCCTCAATTGTTTCTCCTCATTCTTGACAGCTGAATCTCGTTCTTTCCCTTGTGGGGGGAACCCACCCAATGCTGCTGCTGCTGTCAAAGCTTTGGGGGCTCAGGAAGCCCACATCGCAGCAGCATCGCCACTCTCGTTGATGATCATCATGTTTCCAAAGCTTCTTCTCTCTTCTTGATCATGTTTTTCAAGCTTCTTCTTCTTTCTGTGTTTGTGTTGGGATTTGGGTTTTGGTGCTGAGGGTATTGGGGGCGTTTCTGTGGCTGCTGCTGCTGTTGCTGCAGGTGTGGTGCAAGGATGGGCAGCCATGATAATGGGGATAGCAGCGGGATCCATCCCCTGGTACACCATGATGATCTTCCATAAGCGTTCATGGCTGTTGCAGCAAGTAGACGACACGCTCGGCGTTTTCCATACTCACGCCGTAGCTGGTTTCTTGGGTGGGGTTCTGACGGGTTTGTTTGCGGAGCCTACTCTTGCCAACTACTTTGTCGCCCGCAGCGACGAGCAGGGAGCCTTCTACGGTGGCCATGTCGGCGGTAGGCAGCTGGGCAAGCAACTGGTGGGTGCGCTCTTCATCATCGGCTGGAATGTGGCAGTCACAAGCATCATCCTCAACATCATCCGACTCGTCATTCCCTTGCGAATGCCTGAGGACTCTCTCATCATCGGTGATGATGATATACATGGGGAGGAAGCTTATGCACTGTGGGGCGATGGCGAGAAATACGACATTACCAAGCATGGCAACTCAGACTACGATGATACACAACATGGTCTCGGCAACAACGGCTTGAATGTTGGACATGCTCGCCCACCAGCACCTGCAGCTCCTGCTGCCGCACCACCTGTAGATCTATAAGCTTCAAGATTCTTTTCTCTGATGTCAATCTGTATTTTCAGCTTGCAGTTACCAACATGTATCAATCATTGATGTTCCATCACAGCTCATTGCACTTGCACTTGGGGATTGATTCTCACAGTTTGTTTCTTTTTTGCAATCTTGGTAGCAACATCTTGTTGATCATCATAATCCTCCTCATCATCACCATGATCCTCTTCCTCCTCATGTTGTTGATCATCATAATCCTTCTCCTCATCTTGCTCATCATCATCATCATTCTTGTCCTAGTCCTCCTCCTCATCTTCCAGCATCTTCATCATGATTTTGTCTGAAATTCTCAGATTGTCTTCTATGTCTTCAAGTGCAATTCGGTGATTGTCCTTATATATGCACCTTGCTAACAAAGTTTTGCATTGAGAAAGGGCATTTGTCAGCCATGGAAAAACCCAAAATTTCTCTCTAAACAGATTATGGTGATGCATATCATAGATTGGATAGAAATTTGAGTTAAGATTCTAGCAAACATACATGTACCTAGATTTGCTGCATCATTTGCTTGATGCACAAGTATGAACCAAGAAAAAAAGTTTCCGCATTAATACAATTCATGTTTGGTCTATAATTTTCTGTGTCATACTTTAGTGCATGTTTCTTAGCTATGTCACGAGAGTGCTAGCCAACATCATGGCCATTTCTTGAATCTTCCCATAGCTTCCAAAAATGCAACAAAAACTTAGTATGATCCTAAGATTGAATAATTTTCTAAAGTATCATATCACCATGGTCGTGCTATTAGGGTCTAAGGCTGATTTTTTACTACTATTACGAAGTAGCTATATACCCAGCATTGAGATTCCGTGTGAAGTCCCTACCAGGCAGGTACTGGTATGAGGTTGACAAATTTATGTCATGTCCCTACCAAGTTTGTATTGGTATGAGGTTGGTATTGCACCAAGTCATACCAGTCTGGTCAGTTCTTCCATATTGGGATCAGCATGAGCTTGTGTACTCAGGTTCTAGTCTTATACCCACCCAACACTAAGACTAGATTATAGTAGTGTTGCGAGCTGATGCAATAAATGCATCTATTGTCATGATAATGATGTCATTGTTATTTAGGATGAAGTTGGTGGTAGTCATGGCAATGATTATTGTTCATGATGAAGGTGATAGTTTGACGCACTTTAATCAACCCTTACAAGGTTATGATTGTACTCATTTTCATGTTTTGTTCAAATTGTTGTTATGGAGAATGTTTTGCAGATTTTATATATATTTATACTATTTTTTAACAATTATATGTGATAAGCTTTAGGATACTAATTAATTAGAATAAAAAATGTCTTTTTCAACTAGGTGAAAAAACTTGAGTTTAGCAACTTCCAAAGCAATTAAGTAATTTAAATGGAAGTTGCATAATCCAAGATGGGAATTTAGAAAACTCAAGTTGCTAAACTCAAGTCATTTCACTTAGTTGAAAACGGTACTTGTTGTTTATTAATGGTCTTTGAAAGTGTTGATTTGCAAGAACTCCCAATGCTTCTATGAGATGAATTCAAGATTCCAACTCCAATTCTATTAGATTACATTAATTGTTTTATGGAAGGGACATGAGAACACCATTGTTGATTGTGGGGGGAAACACTGAGACGCCCTACTTCATTTCATTACATGGCAATCAATCCTAAAGCTTGAACAAATTATGTTTGAGAATCTCCACTTAATAAGTCTAACCCAACATAATCCATAACAATGAAGTTAAGAATACAAAGACTATCAAGAAAGTAAAGAATATTATCACAAGCACAAGGTTTACAAACAAATTCAAATAAGAGATTAAACATAATCTCAACAATGTACACAAACATTAACATTAGGACAAAATATATAAAGATGTGTTCAAACAATTTGAATAAAATTTGTTGTATTCAAAATTTGCATATATCAAAACATGAACCAAGGTGAACAAGACTAGGTGCAAGGTCAAATTTTGAATTATAATTAATTAGATTAAAAGCAATGGACTACACTATTTCTAATTGTATATGTTTGGAAAACTAAGTAATGAAAGTTTTCAACAAATTCACTACCATTGTACTATATTGTGGATTCAACAATCATTAATTTTTTCTCCTAGTTTTTTGAGAAATTTATTTCTCAAATGGTTAAATTTTGGAAACTTCAAGTTGCATAATGCTAAAAGTTCCATCTTAAAGGTTTATGGGCCTTGGTCACTACCATGTTTTCATCTTCTTCTTTTTGTTGTCACAATTGCATGTCTCAATTGGCTAATAATATGGCCTTGAACTTTGGTGAATAATGGAATATTGTGGATATAAATGTTTGATGGATATCATTATGTAAACATCAAAATTTGACACAAGTTTCTTTTAAAAGTATGTTTCACTAAAAATCACCACTTAAACTTTTGATTCATTGTCAACAACACAAATCTTTCGTACATCCTAATGTAATCCATTGCACCTAAAGTATGTTATGCTTGGTGAATTAAAGTGTGATAAACAAAAATCAAGAAACATAAAAGCAAATGCAAACATGAATAAAAAGAAATAATGTTAGATGATATGTATAAGATGGATAAAAACTATTTGCATCTTCATTCATGCTAAAGGTACTAAATCATTGTAAAAGCAAGCTCAAAATCTTGGAAACTATTATTCAATATGTCAAAAATACATTTTAATAAATGAATTAATTATTTTGCACCCTAATGCCAAAACCATTAAGGTGTTATGGTATCAAAAACAATTGATTTTGAAAATATCCATAATGAAACATGAACAATTATGAATGAAAAATGAATGATAATAAATAAATGTCCTACACTATGTCCATGAAAGGTGAATGTTCATAAATGAATTTCAATGAACTTCATTTACATAAATGAAATTATGAATCCTTAAGTAAAGTACATGAACACTCTAATTACTTTGTAAACTACATGAACTTTCAAATGAAATATTATGTTTCTTTTGCAATTAATTTTAGGCCATGTTTGAAGATTGATGTTGCTATCTATTTGTGACATTCAATATGCTTTAAATTATGCATAATCATTTATTTACCCTTTCTCAAATATGTTTGTAGAATCTATCAAGCATGTACCTTATACATTAAAATGAAACAAAACTATGTGATTATGCAAAGAAAGCAAAACATAACATTCTTTAACAGCTATAAAAAAATTTATAAAATTAGTGAATTTCAACCATAGCTCTTCGGTACAAATAATTGAAAAAAAATTCCATTGAAGGAAATGGGGTTCAATAGTTTTCGTTGAATACCTTAAATATCAATTGTTTGAGGATACATGAAAATAAGCAATTCATTTGGTAACGGTTCTACCCTTTATGGCAAGTTCAAAAAAATAATGGAGAATAAAGTTGTCTAATAACTTCATCAGGTAATTTGGATGTAAAATTAATTTTCTTGAAAATTGGTCTAAATTACATCTCCAATTGTTATTCACAAATTGATTCCCAAATTTTTATCCCCAAATCATACATGAATGTCTCTTCTATCTTCTTCTTATATTTGAATCAACAAATCATTAAATGTGTACACAAATGTGTTGATGATATGAAGGTAGAAACACCATTTATGCATAAAGAGGTTTTGATTTCCAAAGTTTTAAGCTTGGACAACATGAAATTTTATGTTTTTGTCAAACCTCCTCTTTGGGGATTATTAAGGAACACTGAACTACAATAAAGGATAATGTTAGGTTTTGATTTCACCTTGAGCTTGCCCCCTTTACAAGAAAATTGCATCTCATGGCACCAAGTCTCCATTCTTTTGCAAATAACTTTCATGTTGAATACATAAAATAATGTACTATCTCAATCACCTAACCATTCTCAATAGAATCACAAATCTTCCACATGTAATAAAAGTTATTTTAGCCAATTCACATGTATTGCTCAACCAAATTCACAATTACAAAATGAATAGAGTGTCTTATGGGATTGAGTACTATAGCTTAGTAACACACATCCTCGTAGCTTGTCCAACAAAGTTTAGAGATGGAAAACAAAAGGATTGTGGAGAAGGGGAACTAGTGGGGTGAATCATTATTGTTCAGATTTCGAAAATGATTTTGAGCTCTCTATTGCATCTTATGCTTGATGCCTAAGTATATTGACAAAACCTTTGTGTCAAGATTCAAGGTTTGAAGGCTTAAATCATGTGTATAGACGTTCTTGGAAATTCAAATTTCAAAGATTTTCTCAGCAAATTTTTGGCTTTGCTGGTTCTTTCTTGTTTTCAGATTGCTTAAGGAGTAGTTGCAGCTTAGACTAAACCATTACTTCAAATTTGATGCTTGTAAAATCTGTGGCAATTCTATCTTTCACTTTCATATATTGTTTCCATCCAAAGCCCTTCAGCTCAGAGCAACAAGAAGGATGATGCCATGGTATGTATATAATTGATCATACCTGGTATCACTTGTGCAGTGACCAATATGTAACATGAATTCACTCAGGACTTGGAAGTGCTTGTGAGGAGACCATGTGCGAAGAACCATCTGATAAGAACTCCTGGCCATTAAGGCTACTGCCATGATGCTGGGGATGCTGCTGCTGCAGGCACATATTGTGGTTGTGGGTAGATCCATAGTTGGACAAACTTGCAAGGTGTCGTCAGACCAAGAGTTGCTGCTGCAACACATACACAAACTACTACTACTTACTGATTGCAATCTAATTGTAGAGTGTGTGACCAATGGAATCAAGCAGCTAGAAACGGAGGTGGGTGGAGGGAGCCGAGGGTGGTGGGTCCTCTGACATAAACCCCAACAGCTTTGAGTGAATGAGTTAGTGAGTGCGTGAGTGAGTTTGCTTCTCTGAGAATCTACAAAAGCCAACAAATGATCAAGTGGAGAATTTTTCCATTTTTAGTGCAATCTCCAGCATACCAGGAGTGATTTTGTTGAAGCCATACTAGTGTAGATTCCCAACATGTTGGGAGTTGCCACTGGTAAACTAGAATCACCAAAGGGAAGCCAAATAGAAAGCTCGCACATACACACACACACAAAATTGACACAAGACTCAACTTGTGGGGATGCCCATTCCTTTTATTTTGATCCTCAAAAAGCCCATTGTTCAAACTAAACCCTAAACCCTGAAAACAACAACCATTCTCAAAACTTTGCAACCAAACATAAGAACTAACAGGACCATTGTTTCTGTTTTTGGCAAAAAATTGCATCCCACCAACTGAAAAAAAAAAAAAAAAAAAAAAAGTCATTGCGAAAAATGCAAAGGCTTCTTTTGGAAAAATGATGGCCCAAAGTACCCACATTATGAGGCTTCTTTTTCTTTTTGAAATCGCCATATTTAGACAAAAGGTTCTAGCATCAGGTCAAAATATAGCACAATTCCTAAACATATCTACTTTCCTCTCTGACCGACCTACATTTAGCCAAATTTGGCTACAGACCCTCCTCCCTCTTGTGGATGACCATCAACCCACCTACCTCAAAAAATTGAAAAATAAAAAAAAAAAAAAAAAAAAAAAAAAACACTGAACAGGACCTAGTCAATGGCTTCAAACCCATTTTCTTTTCCCATGAAAATTGGATTAATTACTACATATTTTGTACAAGGGAGTATGCAATCTAGTGGTACCCAAATTGTCCAAAATTTTGCACTAGGTAATTACTACTACATTAGTGTAAGCTCTGGTGTGTTATGGATGATAAGTTATTTAATTTTGAATTTTTAAATCAACTTAATTTTTATCAACTGCTTGTATTGCTGTCTTGTCTCAAACTCATGCTCCGTGCAAGCGACACTTCTTTCTAGAATGATTTTTTTTTTTTTAAATTTATTTTGTGGCAGTAAAGGTGGGAGAAAAGCCCTTTTGTTGCATGTGACCACAAGGCTTGCTCCTGACTTGATCTCCAGGGGCAAATATTCTTCTACTTTTGGACAAGTTGAAGGTTTAGTAAGCCTTTATATCAAATGCAAGAGCCAACAAGCGGTTCATCGCGTAAATTTGCAAATTTGCCCTTATCCTATTATAAACATGCCATCTCTCAGGAGATATTCCTTCAGGCTTGCTTTTTGGGTTTCGAGTGTGGAGGACTTGAAACGTCTGGACTTTGGACCCCACCAAACCCACAATTGAAGACCACCAAGTGACAAAAAATAACTACACCAAAGAGAAGAAAACTAACAAACCGTTTGATTGTGAGAAGTAGAATAATTTACTGTTTTGTAGTCAAAACTTCCCAATTGAAGGATTCAATTTCAATTTGTTTCTTGTTTGTGAGAAGTCGAATAATTTATTGTTTTGCATTCAAAACTTCCCAATTGAAGAATTCAAATTCGATTGTGATTCTGAGCATGCAATAGAAGAATGCAATTGCATGTTCCAACAACACATGTTGAAATGCATTGTCTCAATTCAAAAAACCCAATTCTCTTTTCTCTGGTCTGCTCATATCTAGATAGATGGTTTGGAGTTTGGACAAAAGTTGAGAGATCTGAACAACTACTAACTAGGCTACCTTCTCTTTCTTTGTACAAAAAGTTAAAAGTTTCTCCTATGGGGAGGCTGGTTGATCAAGCAAGTGACATA
>Ga0209208_10005615_pt1 | contig 17444 bp, 9 predicted proteins | sample S1TSphfallax_3_FD_187694 | JGI IMG/M metagenome (GOLD analysis project Ga0209208, IMG submission 187694) | Host-associated microbial communities from peat moss isolated from Minnesota, USA - S1T2_Fd - Sphagnum fallax MG (SPAdes) (version 2) | ecosystem: Host-associated > Plants > Peat moss >... | reverse complement strand
TCCCATGGTGGTTAGCTATGGGATAGGAATAAAACCCAAAAGTCTTTACACTTCACATACTATCCATCTTGCATGGTGCACTCAAGGGTGCTGGTTTAATCTGGCCGACCATTCACTTGACTTGCACAGAACATCAATTTCCACTATGTAAAATTCTACACAAAGAGAATTCCAATGGATTTTGGAAGTAACTTGACTACTCCTAGTCAAGTTACCAGTGAGAGTGTTCGAAGATAAAACCAACTTACCACAATGTTGTCCCAAATATACCTGCAACAATGAATGATGCTTATATAACACAAGAGCTTCCACAACATAAAGAGGACCACCTTGCAGCTACTAGACTACCTTAATAAAAGTCAATTCTCAAAGTTCAAACTAGTATAGGTATTAGGGAGGTTATTGATTTTCTACAACTAAATCCATGTTGTCAATGTACTAAATAAATGCACCGAAGTTGTAGTCAAGGGTGCAAATTCCTACAACTAGGGTTTTAGGGTTAAACCTTCTAGACAGCTGATTTTGGGGGGAAAATCCAGAGAACTTGGTTGAAATCTTTGGAGTTATGAAGTTACAACACTAGACAGTTCTTTGCTTCTAAAATCCAATCTTGTAAGCATACTAGGATGGAAACTCAAGCCTCTTGTCGAATCTGGCTGACCCACCCAATTCATGAAACCAATTTGATATGCGTGACCTGTGTGTGGGGGTGGATGGTGGGCTCAGGGTTTTGTGTTTACTCTCTTATATTGCTATGATTTCAAAACACCTCAGATCAGAATATGTATTGAGATGGGTTTTTGTGCCCCAGTGCTGCAACCATATATAACCTTTCTCTTAACAAGGTGAATCTTCTTGGCATGTGGAAGAATTTTTCCAAAGTTCAAGCAAATTCAGCTCAAGAAATTCTGATGCAATATGTATATGAATTCACCCTACAAGTTTAATGGAAACAATAATTGCACAACATACAAATGGGTCCCTTCAATTCTTTAATTGGCAACTTAGATTATCCAAAGGAGATTGGAGGCACCAGGGATCAGTTTCTTTACCATACAACATAACTGTCATTTTTTTTTAAAAATCTTCAAAATTTGCAAAATGTACATGATCAGGTTCAGAGATTAAATCCTGCAATTGTAAAAGAAAATTCTTTCCAAACATGTGAAGGTGGAAACAGCTTCTAGCTGACTGGTGCCAATTGCAATCAGTTGAGAACTGAATGCTACTGTTGTGTTTTTCCACCGGATTCCTTTTGAGACTAGTACAGAATCAGTGCTGTACTCAGGCATCATTTTATGAAGAAGAAGAATGAAGAATTATAGCTGATATGGTGAGAAGATGGAGATATTTTTCAGGAAATGATGTACAGCAAAGAACTTTGTCACTTTTCCAGTCGAGGTTTTTCCTTGAGCTCCATCTTTAGTACAGAAGGAAAGGGAAGAAGAAGCAATTATGCAGATGTTTCACAAGTCCAGCAAGTGATAAGAATATGAATCTGCAGAGGCAAAAGAGACCAAGAGTCACCTTGTACGAAGGAATCTGCAGAGTTGCAGGAAGGCAGCAAGAGGAGGAGCATCAGGTTGTACAAATTTACACTAACTTTATACAAGGGCAGCAATGATCAGCCAGATCTAGTAGAGAAAAAGCTCTATACAATTCATGTCCATTTCTACACAGACAAAAAGAATTCTCATTTTCAACATCCTAGGTACTAGTGCCGGGGAGCTAGCTGATGAGAAAATGAAAAAAATGACAAATCTAAGAACAAGTTTCTGCTACAAAGATGGTCTATCAAGACTGTATGATGGCCTTGAAAGAGGAACTGGATAGTAATAGCTGCACTGGCCGGCGCCATATGAGGGAGTGTAGCGATTGTAAGAAGAAGAAGTGTGCGCGACGTGATGCTGGTCCCTCTTCTGATCACCACCTGACGAGCTTCCTGCATGCCCACTGTAGCGAGCTGCGCTAGAAGAAACTGCTGCTGCGGAGGACCACATCTCAGCTTCTTTCTTCACTTTCTTCAGCTTCTTGAGTGCACGTAGCGGATCGACGAACCCAGTAACAATCGCCTTCTGCAACTGCTGATCGATCATCACGTTCTCAACTCCGCGAAGCTCCAGCAACTCGTCGCGCACTTTTTCCTCGCACTTGGAGCAGCACATGGGCACGAAAATCTCCAGCAGCGGAACACCATGATGCGTGTAACTGGTGTACCGGGGCGTCATCTGCTGCTGCTGCAGCACTGCGGCGCCGCGATGACGCTGCACTTGCCGCCGCGGGTTATAGTTGCTTGGGACGTGTAGCGAGTGATTTACCAACCAGGTCGGCTCGCTAGTCCCATAGTACATATCGTTCATTGACATCGCCATTGCAGATCTCGTCTGCTGCACCGCCCGTTACTAGTACAAGTCTGAAGATGGCCTGCCAGACTTTCAAAGCAGCTGTATGGCTCGTTCCCAAGGAATCTCCCAGCACCGAAGTCGCGTGTCCAGCTTACGGCTTCAGCTTAAAGTCTAAAACAGACTCAACAAGATCAAACACTCTTCAAACTCCACTTTGCAGAATGAACCAATCTAGGGTACTAAGTGCGCTTCCTTCACTTGTCCAAGAAAGCAAAAATATGCAGCAGTCTCTGAAGAGTTTGTGCAACTGATTTACAACCGTTTGAAACTTTCAGATCTGCAACTTCAGCTGAACTGCACTTCTTCCCACACAAAGATCTTAGAGAACAACTGGTGTCTGCAGGCTAGATACCCAAATCACGCAATTTCTTCCTCATCTCCTGTCTTCTTCAATTCCAGATCATACACCAAATTTTATCCACGTATATCTAGGGACTAAAATCTAGAGATCTTCGAAGATCATCGAATATTTTACACTGTAGAGCAGCTGGAACCTCCAGAGATTTTCAAAAACACTAGAATCCTTGAAGAAGGCAGGAGGATGATGCCAATTCCCTAAAGCCTGGAATTCATGAAGATGATATTCACAAAAGTGTTACAAGAGATTGGTACTATTCTTCCTGCAACTGGATCGAAGCGGAATCTGCGATTTCAATGTAGTAATTGATCCCAGGTTTAGGGTTTGAAGCTGATCTCGCGCAAGTGGCAAAGAACAAAGTGGTAATAGATTTTTTTGTGTGAATCTTGTGGCTAGCAAATGGGATCAAGCCCGAAATCCAGGGCAAAATGTTCAACATTTGCAATCCTGCCCAAAATAAATTGTCCCAAGTGGGGTTGGGGGTGGGTTTTCATGCATCTTCCCATGCCTTGTTGTCCCAACGTTGTATTTTGTCCATTCCATAAACCCTATGACTCCTTGCCTTGCTCATGGACAGGAACTAGGGGTTGGGCAAGGCAAGGAACAAATCATGGGTCACTTGGGATGTAAAAAACAAATTTGTTTCCAATGACTAGAGTGTGGCAGAGTAGCCTTGGTGGTAATGTTGGTAGGAACTGTTGGGTTTGAAGTCCTCCAAATATCACCTAGAATCATTTTCATCCATATCCATGTTGTGTTTTTCTCCCATTCACAAACACCAGAGGAAGATGAGAATTTATGACAAATATTGGAACATTTTAAGTTCTATTTTGATGAAATACACATGACCCAATATTATTAATGTTAGATAAAGAATGAGGGCATGTTTTTTTGTCTGGTTGTTCCCACTTCATGTTTGGCTTTTTCACACATATATCACCACTTTTGTCTCCTCCTTTCCAAATATATACTTTGCCCTGCACGCCACCAACATATTTTCACTTTCTTGCTTAATTTTTCCCTTGAAACCCTTGTTCCCATGTTTTTCCAATTTTATCTCTTCATTTTTACAGTGGCAATTTGGGAAAATAACTTGATGCAAACAAAGTGATTGCAAAATCCAAATGATAATTTAAACCCCAGTGCAAAGGATGAGCACCCAACCACTTGAAATGATGAGTTCCTTGAGTTTGAGCGAAGCGAGGGGAGTGGTGCTATATACTAATTGAACCTAGCTAGAAGGCCAAGGTGAAAAACTTCAAAATCATCAACTTGTCAATTTAAACCTACTAACATGCAAATTTATAAAAACATTCCAACCGGTCATGGGTTCAATTCCCTACCAGGCCATGTTAGATGTTACCCATACTTGAATCAACCCTGGAACTAGAATGGGATGATTTCTACATAAACCAAATCACCCAAAGATTTGAGAACCTATGGACGTTTAACCATGTTAGTGAAATTGGGTAACCATGCCAGGTTGCCCATCAATTGTGTATCTAATTAAAAGTCGAAAGATTTCCACCTTCAGAAAGTAGGAAATAAAGCTTAAAAGGATAAGCGATTCCATCAATGCTTTCTAAAAGATCCTTCCACCAGATTGTTGGTCCTCCATTCTCCAAGTGTTTGGTTATGTTTCACTGCCTTTTTCCTTGATCATAGGAACTACATAATGCTTGGCCTTATCTTGTTTCATCATTTTAAAACACTTCTTACACCAATGGAATTTGTAAAGTTAGGTTCTGGCCTCTTGTCTTCAGTGCTCCACTATTTGGTTGCTCTATTGCCCAAAATCAATTCAATACTGACCAATGGGTATGGTAGCAGCCCAGCTCATGAAATTAGGGTATCTTTGACACTTGCAGGTAATTCACTACTGTGCATATATGGCAAGGAATCAAAATCCGAAAGCCCCATATCTATGGCAAGGAGTCAAAATCTGAAAGCCCCATATCTATGGCAAGCTACAATTAAGTTACTTGCACTTTGTAAGCATTTGTTACTTACAGTTTGTCCCAACCTGGTGGTGTGATGCTCACTGCACACCTGTAAATGGGCGGCACTGAAAGTTGTTTATCATGCACAAGGGAGGAGACAAGAGATTTTTAATCAGTAGAGAACTGGAGATGTGCTATTCAAGCTAGGCCACTTGTAGGTGGACCCTTCATCCTGTGTACACAAAAAGCTCAGGGATTTGATTAATGCATGAAATCTGGTGTGTGGGTTTCGTGTTAAGCATGCTACATCTCCACAATGCTCACTTTCTAGGATTTTTACAGCTTTGGGCATTTGTCCACCAGGTGGGGCCAGTGCCATCCATTGATACCCACCAAGGTTGTAGGTAAAAGAGACAGAAAGTCACCAATGTGGGTGAGAAAGAGCACTGGCTGTGTACCACCATCCAAGTGTTAAAAACCTGATGCACACGAATATGGTACAGTTTTTTAATAATTTTCTGCTAGTGGTTTATGTTAGAGAACGCCCCCAGAGAAAGGCCACTTGTTTATGTTCCAAAATAAGTGGCTCCTCAGGTCTTACCCTGACACATAATAATATCCCTCAAAGAACTTCCTAATTCGTGGTGTAACCATTGTGAATGAATCCCATGTGGAGGACAATGAAAAGTTCATATCTAATGTGGGTGTTTTGAAGAAGACTAATTGATGTTTTTTGTTTTTTTTTAAATCAGATTTTTTGTTTCCTCAAGGGTTCAATTTTCCTTTAGGAATCCATCTACTCATTTGTATGACTTTTTAAAAACATTTATAAGTATAATTTTGCTTTTAATGATTAGGGATGCATTACCTGTTTTGTCCAAAATTGCTGTTTTTCAAATGGAGAGCTCCAAAGAGTTTCTAGTCTCAGGTGCTCATCAACCTTGTTTTTCCATTTTCAGCTTGTGGCATAGGTGGCCAAATATTTAGTCACTAGTTACATAGGTGGCAAAACAAAAGCTTGATGACAAAAAATAAGTAGCTACAAATTCAAATTGCCCTTGGGTGATTTTGAAAATAAGTACAAAGTTCATCTTGGCACTCACTCATTCTTTTACATCTAAATATTTTGGCTAATGAATCTCCAACTTTGCTGGTTTTTGGTTGTGGACAGTAATCTTGTCCTCATAATCTAGCGAGAAGCATGACTTTATGAAGTATTATGCAAATCTAACTTTTAAAAAATTGGTAACATCCAAAACTTAATATAATCATGGAAACCAAGGCCACAGCAAATGTTGCATAAATTACTTGTATTGGCCTCTACCATTTGTTGTTTGAGCATTGGCGCACATTTTCAAAGGTAGTCATATGGAAAGTTATCAAGTGTAAAGAACCTTTGTGCATACATAACAACAACTAATTGCAAATTTTGGGTTCAAATGATTACGAACTTTGTCTTTCAAAAATGAAACTAAACTAACATCATTCATTTTCAATAGATCCAAGAAGGTGAATCATGACAAATCTCTATTAGCTTCAAATATTTTGGAAAAGTTTGAGACAAGAACTAAAAGGCATTAATGACATGTCACAAATGGGTGAAGGGATTAATACCCATGGGATGTGCCTTGTCAATTGTTAGGGCCACCACTTTTGCCATTGTTTGAGCAACGTTAGACTTAATGTTAAGCTTGAAAAGTCCTTGTTGCACATCCAAGTTCCAAGCTAAAAGAATAACAAGCACCATCACAGCTAATTTACCATCTACTACAACTCCACATTGACATAGGGTGTAATAGAAGGCTTTCAAAACCTCCAAATGTCAAAAAAAAATAATGTTTACATTTGCTTGCAACCAATATTGAAAATAAAAAATTCCCATGGCATCTAATACTAACTATGAATAGGAAATTGAACATCTAACTCCTCAATGAAACCTACAATAGCTTTTGTCATTTCCAGCCTCAACTCGTCACAAAACCTTTTTAAAAATTGCATAAGTTTTTTAAAAAACAAACATATCCCAATACTAATTATTGAATTCAAACAAGTACAATATGCATCCAACTGATTTATTCTAGTAAAAAAATATGGGAGAGGCAAAAGCTTACATTTGCACTTTGTCTTGACCAACTACACTATATGTGCAAATGTAGCTTGTGTCATAGGACGCATTTTAGTTGTTTTTGAACAAATTGCACCAAAATGTGCCCAAATTCTTTTGTTATTTTACACAAATGCTAGGTATTGAATAAAATCCAAGTTATAATCAATGACCCACTTCATGTGGATTTGCTAATGGTCACATTGAATCAAGCCATGGAAGGACTAGAATTTTTCCCCTTGGAAAGACAAATTGTTATCACAATATTAGGTATATTGTTGGCCTTAGCAAACCTTCATAGCAATTATGAAATCACAAAATGAATGCATGTTTCCTCTTAGCAAACTTTAGAAGGGATTGCATTGCCTCCACCAAGGGAAGCACAACAAGTAAGCCCAAGTAACAAGTGAATGTCCGTAAGAAGCCCTATATTGACTTGCAACATAATGCCACATTCTCCATTAAAGAACGCCACTAAAAAACATGGCTAGAACAATAAAAAGAATGCAATTAAAAAATTTCTTATTCCCCTCCAATAAACTACCACAATAGAAACACAAATGCCATCAAAATCAAAACATTGGTCACAAAGACCCAAAATGAAAAATATTGTTTTGCCTAGTTTTGGTAAACTACTAATGCAAAATTCTATACATGTTCTAAGTTCACCTTAACTACACACAATCAACATATGTTGTTTATGCACAAATGCACCATCAAATTCAAAGGAGTGGTATTAATAACCATAAATGAAAAAATAGGTTATTCTCATCTCAACTACACATATCTTCAACAATTTGCTTCAAGCACAAAATGCCATCAAATTCAAGGAGATTAGTATCAAGAACCCAAAATGAAAAAACTAGTTATATTCACCTCAATTGAACAAAATCAAAATCACAACATTGGTTTACAGGACCCAAAACAAAGAAACTTTTTCTACCCATCTTTGTTATTGTTGATGCAAAATTTTATACATGTTTTAAGCTCACCTCAACATTACTAATCAACATCTATTGTTCAAGCACAAAAGCCATTAGATTCAAAGGACTAACAATAAGAACTTTAAATGAAGAAAAAGGTTTTTTTCACCTTAACTTCACATATTCAACATTTGTTATTATTTCAAGCACAATTGCCATAAGATTCAAGTAGATTGGCAACAAGAACCCAAAATGAAATAAAAGGTTTTGTTCACCTCAATTGTACACAATCAAAATCACAATATTGGTTTAAAAGACCCAAAATGAAATAAAAGCTTTTGTTCACTTCAACTATACAAAATCAAAATCACAACATTGGTTTAAAGGACCCAAAATGAAATAAAAGGTTGTGTTCACCTCAACTATACAAAATCAAAATCACAACATTGGTTTAAAGGACCCAAAATGAAATAAAAGGTTGTGTTCACCTCAACTATACAAAATCAAAATCACAACATTGGTTTAAAGGACCCAAAATGAAGAAATTATTTCTACCCATCTCTACTACTATTGATGTAGAATTCTATATAGGTTCTAACTTCTAAAGATGTAATTAAATTCAAAGGAGTGGTATCAAGAATCGTAAATGAAGGAAAAGGTTCTACTCACCTCAAGTGCACAAATTCAACATCTATTGTGATAGCACAAATGCCATTAGATTCAAACAAATTAGCAACAAGAATCCAAAATGAATCAAAAGGTTTTGATCACCTCAACTATAAATAATCAAAACCACAATAGTGGTCTAAAGGACTGAAAATGAAGGAAATCTTTCTACCCATCTCTCCCATTGTTCATGCAAAATTCTATATAAGTTATAAGGATGCAATTAAATTCAAAGGAATAGTATGAAGAACCTTAAATGAGGAAAAGTTTTTGCTCACCTCAAGTACACATATTCAACATTTGTTTTGATAGCACAAATGCCATCAGATTCAAGCATATTTGCAATAAGAACTCAAAATGAATTAAAAGGTTCTAAGCCTTCAACTATACAAAATCAAAATCCCAATAGTGGTAAAAGGCCCCAAAATATATAAAAATTTATGCCCACCTCAACTAAACAAAAATTAACATCTACTGTTATAAGTTTAATTAGAATCATAAGGAATCCAACAAACCAACTAGTTACATAGACAAAAAGAAAATTTGGAAAACAAAAAAAGCAAGTTCAGAACTATATACCTTTCCCATTTGAACATAATTGAGATTTACTTGCACATTATGAACATTATGCCAAAACTTCACATTTATGACTAAGACAAATATGACTAGTGACCATTTTTTAATCATATAGTCATATATGCCATGTTTTTTTGCATTGTCATATTCTTGTAACCATGGATATGACTACATGACAAAAAGTTTACATGGATAGGATTAGATGACTAAAAATCTTCTTCATGAACACCATATAATTATTTAATAATATACAAATTAAAACATTAAAAAACTATGAATTAAAAGGGGGAAAAAATAAGAAGGTAGACATATGTACCTAATAAGCATATTATAAGCCTATAGATGATTAAACACATAATTGATGCACAAATAAATAATTCATACCTTATAAATTTTTTTATATTTGTTTCAGAATCACTAATTATTTAATGTGAATTTTTAGATAGTGGCTAAAAAAACATGTGGGGTAATTTTTTTTTCATTTAGAAAAAAATTGCCAAAGTTCTTGAAACCATAAAATTAAATGAAAAATTGATGCCTAGAATATAATTAAAACATTTAAGTTGAGACTTTTTCTCAAAGGTTTATTTAAAATAATATCTTCTTTGAACATTAATTTTTTTCACAAATAATGAAATATATTTTTATTAATGATATCCAATGAATTTCAAAAGAAATCCACATGCCCCAAAATGGCATCATTTTTCATGCTTCCATGTGTTGGGTAGCAAAAAATATACAATTTGATCTTTAGTAATTTATCAAAATATTTGGTCATACAACTTGGAGTTTTTCAATATTGTATATTAAATCACATTTAATGAATTAAAAAATAAAAATAAGATTAAATTTTAGTACTCACAATAAAATTTGATAAAAATTATGACATTTAAATAATCTTAATACATTTTATAAAAAATTTAAAATGTTGAGAATAATTTTGTATGTTTCACAGATAAAAAATTTTATTTTATAATTACATATAAATATAACACAATATTTATACCATTTTTATTGATTCGGTATATTTTTAAAAGGTGGGGGAATGCAATATATATATATATCATGTTGATTTAAAATATTTTATTATTTACAAATTTTTTTATGAAAAAAAGGAAAAAAAAAGCCTTCAAGATATCATTGTTGTTCAAATGTATGAAATAGTGAAGAGTCAAATGCATTTTCAGTCAAATTACTTGATATTTTGGTTAAATTTTTTTTTGTAGATTTGTAGAACTTAAGGAAAAATTTAAGAATATATATATATAATATTATTTTATTTATATATTTTTCATTTGGACAAAATATGAAAAAAATAATAATTGTCAAAGTTGGGTACTTTTGTAAGGGACAAAGGATGATGTGGGATAATGTTGTAAATTTATCCCATATCCTTTATCAACAAGTTCAACTTTGTAAATTATATAACTAGGTGAAAAAGTATTAATCTACACACAATACATGCACTACATACATTTAAAGTGCAAATATTATTTGTGTTGGGCCAATAAAAGAGGATTGTCTCCATAAAATAAATAAAATCCTACTTACTTACCTACTTAGGCCTACTTACCTACCTACCAAATGGCCATTTATAAACATATTTCAATTTATATACATATATATAATATATTCCATAGGATTTATGACTAGGACAAATATACAATTAATGGATAAAGAACGTGTCCATATGGACTACATAATCATGTAGTTATGAATGGTATTTACAACTACAAATGTAGTCATGGGTGTAGTCATATTTGCCATGTTTGGCGTAATGGCATGACTCTAAAGAATGGCTATACTTGGCCATAATCTACTTCAAGGGTTCCATCATCAACATCCAGTGGATCTTAACATTTTTATGATCTTGTTCCCTTTGGTTTTTATGATTGTAATAGGTTTTTGGAATTATAAATGTCGCTTCAATGAGTGGCTGCAATAAATGTATAGGTTTACCATGAATGTTTCAATGCAAACAATGAAAGTCAAATTAGATAAAAATTGAACTGCAAGGTTAGTCCTATGAACAACACAATGGACACCCATTGACAATGGTGCCCATGCTTTTTTAATTTGCTTTGTGACTCTTATTTTACCCCCTTAGAAAATAGAAGCCCCATTTGCACCAAAACATAACAAGTCTTTTACAACATCCCCCCTAGTTAGCCTCCCACTTTTCATCAATGCAACCATAATTATTGTAATGAGATTGTTAGAACCAAACCCATCCACAATCCTTTCAACATAAAGCAAAATATGAATCTTAATCTAATAATCAACCATGTAAGCATGAACACATATCCATGAACCATTATCAATAATTATAATCTCATTTACATGAGTAGGCTATGAATTTGGCAAATTGAATGGCCTTGATAATGGTGTTTTGAACTTGCATGTACATGAATTCATCAAGGACCCAACTAGCAATATTACACCAATGCATGTTTGAATTGTTCAAGACCCCTAAGCTCTTTTAAAACCCATATAAACTTTCATACTTTAGCATTGGATGGCCATGAAACAAAACATGCAAAAAATATATTTCATTTGCACAATTTTTTGATTCCTCTCACTTGTAGGTCTATTTACTTGTGCCAAAATAGACTTAGGAGCCCTCTAGGAATACAATTTCATGTTTTTCAAATGAACACAATCATGTTCAATGTATTCCCCACCTTCTTTCACCCCCAACTTTGGCATATCCTACATTGCAATTCTACAGCCTTAATGTTTTGTCAATGTGTCCCATTTACAACCAATGATTTTCTCTTTGTTCTTAATCAATGAACACATTCTACACTAAGTCACCACATTTATAAACCTTCCCTTAAACACTAAGCCCTCTACCCATGGCATGCAAGCTACCCATTCAATTTGAAATTTGCAAATGTTGTCATAAGATTTTTTTTTGTGTTCCCTTAAGTTTTTTACTTCTTATAAGGTGGAATAGAAAGAGGGTTGTCGTGAGTTGGACCAACAAGACTAGTAAAGGATGCAAAATTAATCGAGACATGAATTAAACATTTTTTGGTTGGAACAGCAAAAAGCACTAGAAGCTACAAGACCAAGACAGACAAGAGGTGGAGCATTTTTAGCTAATGATAGAAATGTAACTAGATCATTTGTAGCTAGATCATAAACATTATCAATAGAGTTTTCAAATGGATTCCTAATTCTTGCAATAATTGATTTCGAACCATAAAAGGATGTAAAGGAAAGGGGAAACATGGTGGCATTCGAAACAAGAAAGGATTAATTATATGCAAATTCTTGAGTAAAAACATAATCAAAGGAACCACCCAAGTGAATGAACACTCGTTAAAACTTTTTTTTAATATGTTTGAAAGATCACAAGGGAAACATAATAGTTTGGATTGTCATAAATTTTTTTGGAATATTTTCCATTCATTGCAAAATTTATATGTCTAAAACTTGGTAGAAATCAAAAATGTTTTTGCATGTTGAAAACACTCAAACTTCAAAAGTGGATAATTTTTATTATTTTCACATGTCTTTTTTTTGTACCAAATGTGCACCATTCCTTCTAAAAATTGGAGAAGATTTTAACATTGATGATTAGAAGGGAAAGAATACTTGAACTAATGAAAATGATTGATTTGAGCATATTTGGTTCAAATGTGCTTTTGACCTTAAAAATTATGGATTTGAAAATGTGCCTTTAATAAAAATTGTTCATATTTATGTGATAGAGGGCATGAATGTATAATATATATGACATGAAATCAATTTGTAGTCAAAATGTATTAATATGTAATATGCAGTGTTAAACTAGGTATCCAAAATACAAAATTTTAAGTTATGAACCAACATAAAAATGACAAGTGGATTTTTACCTTCATGTCCTTAGCTCCTTTGACCATGTTTTCACCCTCTTGTTTGAATTAAAATACTGACACAATCCTAAAGAAACCATTGGAAGAGGATGATGGAAAACACGATTTATTAAAAAAAAAATTCACATAGCAAAATGTACAAAACAAAACAAGAAAAGTTCAATGCACCTATTGCCTAATATGCTTGAACCTTAAAACCAATGTCAAAACAAGCTTGTGCACCTTTGCAATCCCACAACAAATCCTATGACCATTGTGGTACAAATCACATGCCTTCAACAGCTTTAGCAAATCTTCAAAAAAAGGTAATGTAATTAACTGCCACTAAGTTCTAGTGATAATTCTCTACGTCAAATATAATTCTAACATTCCTAGTTCAATCATTCAACTACAATCTAGCAAGAGATTGCACCCTCTACTATAAAATGTGGCAATGGGAGGAGTTTCACAATGTAAGCTAACTTCAAAAGCCTATGTTCTATAACGAAAGAAGCAAAAGGAGTTAAGGTTTATGACGCTTGTTAGCAATGGGATGATCCCCATCATCCTATAATCAATAGTGGAAATGGTGAAAGGGATGTATGTTGAGGTTGTGAATTAACAACCTCCATCCACATCGAAGGCAATCTCTGGCAAAACTAGGTGTTTTATGTCTATTTGGATCATCATGCCAACCCGGCAAAAGTTAAAATCTAGCACCGATTCGTTAGAAAAAATGGTTAATGTTCATATAGGCTACTTAGCATCAATTTTACATGTGTAAGGTGACATTTTTGTGATAATCTAATCACCATCCTCACTTGGAAAAAAAAAATTGCTCCATATACTTTATCTTGAAGGAAGGATACTTGTGTTATTAGAGATTGAAACCTCTAATATTCATTTGTTTGCATCTTTCTCCTAGCTAATGATTCTAGATTGAAAAAATTATCATAGGATTAGCTCCTTTAGTTGTACTTCACAACATAATATCCTCCATTGGTTTAGCCAAAAAATCCTTTGCACTATAAAAATAGTTATTAAAAAAATCCAAGAACCAAGCCTAGACCAGGAACCAATGAATTTTATCAATATGAAACCCATTAAAATTGAGAACCCATAATTAATAAATTTTGACCTAGACCAGGAATTGACAGGTCTTCATTTTGAAATAAATAAATAAAACCAATATTGACAATTTTTCATTCTTACGTGAGGGCTTAAACTCAAAACTAACAATTCTAGGAAAAATGTAAGAACTGTACAACATTGGTGGAGACCCTTCCTACATCAAAAAACCCAAACTTGTCTAGCAAAGATCAACTCCTTAATGCAATTCATGGCAGCTATGTTCAATTGAAAGCTTTTAGTATAGGAGAATGGCTACATTTAGACCCTTCCAAGAAATGAGGCTCCCATCCTAAGGCCAAAAGGGCAAGGGGAAGTACTTGAAATTCTCGAAAGGGCCTAAATGTAAACCCTTCACCTATGTAAAGAAAAGCCAAATTTTGTCAAAAGTTTAAAGAATGTTTTGGGAAACATGATGCTTACAAATATGTAAGGTCCTATTGACCATTGATCACTGAGATCTTACACAAGAGATCTCACACAAGGTTATGCCTAAGAAGCAACCCAAAAAATTTCAAAGAAAATTTTAACAATTGATTATATGATTCATAACACCATGTAATGAGTAGAAACATGACAAGACATTGGAAATGCTCTGCAGATGGTTATCAAAAGTAGGGTTAGAGAAATAAATATTTTACCTTGATATATTTGCAAGTATATATCAATGTTGGGTGGATATTTTTTACTAGGATATACTCATTGAATACAAATAAGGTCTTTTATTAATTTTAACTTATTCTTTTTGAAATCAACATACCTTAATGAAGTGCATACCCAAATATACATAAATGCTAAAAATTATACCCTATTCATAAACATACCATACCCATAGTAAGGTATGTTTTGACATCTAAGTTAAAAAAAAGGTAAATATGCATATTAGTTCTATTAATTAAATGGGGTGCCTTTTCAATTCCTTGTTTTGTTTCAATTTTTGTTTTTTTGGGCAATGAACCACTTTTTATTTGCCCATTATAAGAAAAATAGAATTGAAAAATAGAAACTTTGGAAGCTTGCCAAAGCATAAGTTTTAACGTGAGGATGCAATGTCTCTTCTTTGATCCAATTATATAAGTAAGAACCTAAGAACTTTGGGCAAGCTGTATGAGATAAAATTGAGAAGTGTTAACATGTGGTAAAAGTGCACATCCTAGGAGTGATAAATGTATGATAAGAATATATTTCAAATGAAAGACCCCTTACTTTGAAGAGCAATAATTTTCATGTTATTTAATAGAATTATATAACTCAAAACCCTACTAAAACATTAAAAATGAGCTACAATTTATTTTTAAACTCCATCACCAACCATCCATTGACCATGACATCATTATCTTCTACTACCCTAAACATTCTACTCGTAGCCATGCTTATGTTAATCAAGGATGAATCAAACACTTTGATTCTTACATTTTGAGATTATTTTTGACCTCTGAAAAGTTGCATTAAGATTCCAAAATGTGGAAATTTTTCTTCATTTTGAATTAAATTAAAAAATACCCTATTTTACCCCCAAAAAGGGTTATATGATAAGGGGTACTTAAACTCTACCCATCTACCCAAAAAAATATCTTTTCAACTTGGACCTTAATTTCATGAATTTTTTTGAATGCTAATATACCTGAACTTGATGGATAAATAAATTGAAAAACATTGTATACCCTTACCCAAGGATATATCAAAAACAATATACTCACACAACATTGATATATATACAAGGGTGAATATATGTATTACCTAGCTGGTAGTGTTATATTGCTACCCTTTTAATTACCCTACCCAATTGGTCCTAGACTTACCTTTTTTTTTTCCAACCTAGCTCTAGCATATATTTGAAGCTTACCCTTATCAAGGGAAGCTGATTGTTTTGACATGGGTAAAAAGATAATATATTCAAAATCATTATATTACATGGCATATGCACTTCACTATTTTGCAATGCATGTGGTTATGATCGATTTTTTTGAATTATGGTGACTAATATTTGCTTTTGGGTGCAATCATATTAATAGAAGTCATAGCAAGTGTGATTACAAATTTTTGGTTTTTTTATTTTAAAATGATAATTAAAAAATTGTGTTATCAAGAAACCTCCACAAGATGTAAAACTTTTAATGGGGTTTAAAAACGATTCACACTCTTGATCTTTGAATTGTACCATAATTTCAATGTTGTTACATTTCTTTGAATTTTAGCTTTTGTAGAACTCTTGTTTGATATTACAATTTTGATGATGAGAATCAAATTCATTATCTTCAAATGAGCAACCCCTAAATCCTTCTAATGGCAACTTATCGTTGCATATGTGTTATGTTGTTGATTTTCTAATTTGTGCAGACCTAAGTCACATAACTCACATGATTATTGAAGCAATGGTTTCACAATCATGTCTTACAAACACCAAGTCTATGAAACAAGCCATTTTGATAATCTTTTGTCCTACATAGTTGTATATATCATCATTTTCATTATGTTAAATTCACATAGTTCTTTCGTTTATGATAGAATCAAGTTTGACAAAAAGATGTTCTACAAAACTTGAAAACTTTTTAAACTATATAAAAACTTGTCTAACAAAGATCCAAACAACAATTTGCAAACAACATTGAAAGGAAATTTAATTTTTTGCATTTTTTGATGATAGAACAACCATTATGACTAACTAAAGTTTAAAAACATGTAATGGATTGCAAATTAAATCTTGAAATCAACAATCTTCTAAAAAAAAAATCAATCATAATATTAGGTGATAATCAAAAGATTCTTTCATGGTTGTTTAGTAAATGGATAGTTTTCAATGAAGATGTGGCATATAATATGAATACCATCAAGAAAGGTTTGAATCTTCTTTAAGATTGTGTGTGACTATTGTCATAATTACATACTATTAGTGTAAATGTGGTTGTAGTATTAAAAAGGTTGTACTATCATTCTGAAATCATCTTCATCACATACCTGCATTGTGTTAAAGTTCCTATGCAATAGAGGGTGAAAACACAATAAGGTGGAGTACTTTTCGGCATATGTGAAGTCCATATTAATGTTAAAATAAAAGTCCATTTTACATTGTAACAAAATAAATTATATTACTCAAATCATATGGCAAAGATAAACAATTTTTTAAATTTCCAAACTTTATCAATTATAGATAATTTTATCAAAAGTTTACATTTAAAAAATGAGAATTTGAATTACTAATTCAAATTAATAAAAGATTTTATAAAATAATCCATATTTCATTGTATATTTCAATTTATGGTTTTCAAAATCTTTCAAAATTATCTTCCTTTGTATCAATGGTATCATACTATTTTCTATGCCAAAAAAATCGTTCAACTAACATTTTAATGTATGTAATGAGTCCATAATCATATGATATGGATTGTAACGCTTGATTTTTGACATTTCAAAAGTCCAATATGTTATGATAACTCAAAATCTATTCATCAAATTCGTACAATGTGATTATATCATATGTAATATTATTTTTTTGAATGATTTT
>Ga0209208_10005614_pt1 | contig 17447 bp, 8 predicted proteins | sample S1TSphfallax_3_FD_187694 | JGI IMG/M metagenome (GOLD analysis project Ga0209208, IMG submission 187694) | Host-associated microbial communities from peat moss isolated from Minnesota, USA - S1T2_Fd - Sphagnum fallax MG (SPAdes) (version 2) | ecosystem: Host-associated > Plants > Peat moss >... | reverse complement strand
CAGTGCGAACACCCGCATCACCATGAAGTAGCTGCGCAGCGCGCGCGCCTCGTTGCCCGGCTGCAGTGCCTGCGCGTACAACGCGGCCCATAGCGCGTTGCTGACGGATTCACAGATGAAGCGCGGTGCCTGGTTGGCAAAACTATAGGCGCCGAGAAAATACGTGCCGACCAGCCGGGCGATGAGCGTGGATTCCACCATGCGCCCGCCGGTATCAGCGAGCCTGGTGCCGAGGATCGACCCGCCGACGGCGAGATGCGCGCGCAAATCCGCAAACGCGAAATGCCAGGCCGGGACGAAGGGGGCGGCCAGCATGATGAAGGTGGTGCGGATCGCATAGGTCAGCAGCGCCTGCGCCACCAGGCTCCACGCCCCGGCACCGCGCCAGGCGAGATAGATCGCCGCCGCGGCGCCCACCACATTGCCCAGCGCCTCGCCGATGCTGTTGACGCCGAGCCGCCCCTGGCGCGTGAGCCGCGCATTGCCTGGCACCGCCAGGACCAAAAAAATCACGCAGACCGAGAGTGCCATCATGATCGGTGGCAAACGCGGCTGGTGCGCCAGATCCGCCACGATGAAGGAGCTCCCGCTCAACCCCAGCATCAGCACCATGCCGGAGCCGAGCAGAAACCAATAGGCGGAGGACCAGATGTTCACATGCGCCTCCGGCTCGCGCGCCAGCGAGGCGCCGAGCCCGCTATCGGCGATCATCAGCATCAAAAACACCGCCGGCATGGCGAGCCCGTACAGCCCGTAATCCGCCGGGCCCAGCAGCCGCGCGACGATCGGCAGGCTTATCAATTGCACCGCGGCTTTGACGATATTGGCGCCGCCCATCAGCATGGTGCCAAAGGCCAGCCGGCGCTCATGCGCCGCGCGCTTGAGGCCGGTTGCGGGGTCAGTAGCCATAGGCCGCCAGCTCCCGGAGCATGAATGCCGCATTTTGGGACAGATTGATCAGCTCGATCCGCACGCAGAGATGCGTCGCCCAGACCGGCACGCAGCCATCCGTGGCATCGTTGGGGTCCAAGGCGAGTGTATCAATCTCAAGGCTGGTCCAATCGGCGCCGGCGGCCGGGCTCAGGGCCCTGAGCGGCCCCATCGGCTGGGCGGCGCCGATGATGGCCCGGCCCAGGGCGTCGGTGCCGATTTTTTGCACAGCCAGTAGCGTCACCCAGACCGGGCCGGTGGCGCCGCCGGCAAGCCGCCATTGCAAGGTCAGCACGGGCATTGAGAGCGGCGCCACCGGGCAGAATAGCCGCGCCTGCAGCTCGTCGCCCACCCCGCCGGTTTTGCTGACGACCAGCGCCCCGCCGGTTTGCGCCATGGCGCCGTATTTGGCTTGGTGGCGGGTGAAATCGCCGGTTGCGTCCGCGCTCACATCCGCTTCCAGCAGGATCACACCGCCTTGCATCTGCCCGCTGCCGCCGAACAGATCGGCCGCAGCGCCGCGCATCGGCACGAGGGAGATCTGGCGCACGGGCCCGCCCAAAACATTCCGCGTGATCAGCCGGCCATCCCCGATCGCCAGCGCGCCGCCTGCCGCCCGCAGATTATATACCGACACGCCGTTCAGCATGGCGCGCGACCGCACGCCGCCCAGCCGGAACACCGCGATATTCGGCGGTGATGGATCGAACCCATGGCCCGAGACCATGATGCTGCCGCCGTGAAATTCCAGCACGCCGTTATCGGTCACATCGAAGAGCGGCTGCGGCGATACCGGCGCCGCCATTTCGCAATGGCAGCCGAAAAAATTCACCAGGCCGCCGCCGTGATACCATTGCTTGATGAAATCCAGCGAACAGCCGAACAAATTGAGTTCAAACCCGGCCTGGTTATTGATCGCGATGTTCGAATTGCTCAACGTGCAGCCGAAAAAACTGATATTTTCGCCTGCATCCTGCAAATTCTGTGGAATCATCAAGGCGTTTGCGCAGTCGCGGATCGCCAGGCTGTAGCACTGGATCAGATAGGCCCGGTCCTCAAACCGCAGCCCATCGGTGAACCCGGCGATGTCCAGCTCGCGCAGCGTGATGCGCGAGGACAGGTTTGGCGTCTGCGTGCGGCATGATATCCCCGCCATCGCGCCGCCCGGCCCGGGTCCGCGCAGCGCGATCCCGGTGATGGATTGCGTCGCCTGGCCGTAAGCTGCGGATCCCGGCCGGCTTGCCACCACCAAGGCCGCCTCGCCGTGAGCTTGAGAAAAATCCAGCATGGCGCCGTCGCCGCTCAGCGTGGTCAGCGTCGGGTCGATAAAGATCGGCCCCCGCCCGCAAATATACCGCCCGGGTGCGAGGGTGATCCGTCCGGCACCTGCGCGTTCGCTCACATCGATTGCGGCCTGGATCATCGCGCCATGCTCACCCAGTGTGGGATCAGCCTGCAGCCTTGTCTGCTGCGCCGCTTTGGCGGTGCCGCCCAGCAACAGCGCGCCGGCGCTTAACGCCAATAGCCCTCGCCGCTCCACCACGCCGCTCACGCCTAAAACGCGTTCTTGCCGAAAAACCCGACAAACAAAGTTTTCACCAGAATTTTGATGTCGAGCGCCAGAGACCAGTTCTCGATGTAGTACAAATCATGCCGCACGCGCTGCTCGATCTGCTCTTCCGTTTCGGTCGGCCCGCGCCAGCCATTCACCTGCGCCCACCCGGTAATGCCGGGTTTCACATGGTGACGCAGCGGATATTCCATAACGATATCATAATAATACTGACCGGCCGCGCGCGCCTCCGGCATATGCGGCCGCGGCCCCACCAGCGACATATTGCCCTTGAGCACATTGAAGAGCTGCGGTAGCTCATCAAAACTCAATTTGCGCAGCACATGGCCGAAGGCGAAAATCCGCGGGTCGTTACGTACCGTGAGATCAAGCGCCGGCACCGTGCCGCGATGCATCGAGCGGAATTTATACACATCGAAAATCTGATTGCGATAGCCGATCCGCCGCTGCCGGAACAGCACCGGCCCCGGGCTGTTAAGCTTGATCCCGGCGACACAGATCAGCATCAGCGGGCCGAACAGCAGCAGCGCCATCAACGCCACAAACCGGTCCAGCAGATTTTTGGCGATCACGCCCCAGAGCGGGATCGGATGATCCGCGATCACGCCGAGCTGCATGCCCGGCATCTCGCCGAACGCCACATAGCCAGTGCGTGGTGGCTGCAGCGCCGCGGGCCCAGCCAGCAGCCTGATCTTCACTGGATGCGCCGTCACCCGCTTGATCACGGCCTGCAGCCCGTCCGCCTCGGCAGGGGGGAGTGCGATGATGATCATGTCGATCACCTGGCGCTGCTGCAAACTCAGCAGCGCCTCCAAACATGCCGCCGGCCCCTCGGGCGCTTGCGTCTCCAACACGGCGGCAAGCTTGATGCCATGCTTGTTGCCCGCCAGCCGCTTACTCAGCAGGCCCGCGAGCTCGACGGCACCAACCACCACCACGGCGCGGCGCAGCCAGCCGCGCCGCACGCAAAGCGCGAATGCCGATGCCACCAGCAGCCGCGCCGCGCAAAGCCCGCCCAAACCGCAAATATACCAAGCCGCAAACCACAAGAGCGAGACATGCGGCGCCACGCGAAGCAACGCGCCGGTGATAAACACCGCGAGTGCGATAAAGCTCCAGATAGGTATGATCTCCCGCGCCATGGCGCGCGGCGCCACCAGCCGTTCAACCTTGTAAAAATGGTTGAGCTTCAGCAGCGTCAGCCCCAGCAATGCGGCATCGAACGCAATAATCGCATCCAGATCGAGATCATCACCCGCCATGCGCCAGCCATGCAGCATGATGAAACCCAAAACCCCCATCAGCCCTAAATCTCCAACCACCAATGCGGCCGGGAACCAGGCCGGTGAGATATGGATCGATACTCTGGCGCGTGCCGGCGTACCGCTCCAGGGGCGGGGTGCTGCCATCTTCGGCGCTCTCCGGCGTGAACGTTGCGTTTGACATCTCACATCTTTCGAAAGAATTCGGCTTCCTGGGGAAACCCTCGATAAGGCGGCGCCGTTTGATTGGAGGAAAGCGATTCTTTTTTAAAAAAGCACCAAAAAATTTTTTTTGACCTGGGTTAGGGGTGTCGCAAAATCCCGGCTCTCGTGGAATCAACGTTTTTTGCGTCCCGCGTCCCGATGACTAAGCAGCGAATCTGCGAGGTCTGAATCGGGCCGCGCCGAAAGGTTCAAAAAAATAGCGCTTGGTTTCCTTCCATTTTCTAAATCGTCTCCCGTGCGGCCACCGCGGGTGCCACGCGGCGTGCCGCCACGGCCGGCACGCTCACCTCGCCATACATCGCATCGTACCCGGTGACCGGCCGCCCGGCGCCGTTGATGATCAGCCCGACATGGCTGGTCAGCACGCCCAGCGTATGCTCGTGCAGCATCATCTCGCGGTGCCGCGCGCGGCCGAGGAACAGCACGGAGAGTGTGAGGTCCGCATGGCGCGCCAGGATCAGCGCGTCCGATACCAGCGGCAACGGTGCTGAATCGAAGATGATGAAATCATAGTCCGGCCGCAGCGCGCGCAGGATTTCGTTAAGCCGGGTTTCGTTCAGCAGCTCCGCCGGGTTTGGCGGCCGCACGCCGGAGGTCAGCACCGCGAAGCGTTCGCCGGGGGGCGTCTGCACCGGCACTTTTTCGCCGCCCACCAGCCAGTCCGAGAGCCCGGGTGAGAGCTCCAGCCCCAGACTTGCCGCGATCCGGCCCTTGCGCAGATCAGCGTCGATCAGCAGCACGCGCTTGCCGTCATCGGCCAGCGCCTTCGCCAGATTTGCCGCCATCGTGCTCTTGCCGTCATCCACCGCGGCGGAGGTCAGCAGGATGATCTTTGACTGTTTGCCGGGGATCGCGTGATAGATATTGTTACGGATCAGCCGGAAGGATTCCGCGAAGCTGCCATAGCTGTGGCCGGCCAGAAGTTTCTCGCCATCGCTCTTCGGGCGCTGCGGGACCAGCCCATATACCGCGAGCTTCACCAGCCGGCGGATGTCGCTCTCGCTCTCAAACTGGTCGGACACCGCGCGCCGGCCGAGCACCCAGCCGCAGCCGGCGAGCAGCCCAAGCACCAGGGCAAACGCCATCACCACCAGCGGGCGCGGCGTGCTGGCGTTGAGCGGCAATTGCGCCTGGGTGATCACGCGGGTGGCCGACACCTGTGCGGCCTGGGAGAGTGCGGCGTCCTGCTGCTTTTGCATCAGCCCGACATAGAGCTGCCCCAGCACGTCGCTCGCGCGCGTCAGGTTCAGCACCTGCAGGGACTGCGCCGGCATGGTTTGAATTTTTTTCTGCAACGCCGCCATCACGGCGGTGTTGGTGGCGAGATTATCGCGCGCCTCGGCGAGCTGGGTGGCGACCAGGCTGTTGATCGCGTAGTCAAGCTCCCAGATCTGCGCCTGCTGCGCCTGCACCTCCGGCGCGTTGCCGGTGAACCCCACCCGCAGCGCCGCGAGTGCCGCCTCATCGCGCGCCAATTGTTCGGCGAGGTCGGATAGGGCGGGGTCCGTGGTCTGGCTCAGCATATAGGGGTTGACCCCGTTGGGCGCCTTGCGCAGGGCATCGCTGATCTGTTGCAAGGCCGAGAGCCGGATCTGCATCTGCGCCTGCTGCGTGGCGTATTGCGCCTGCTGGTCGATGATGTCCTTGGCGTTGTCGGGCGGGGAGAGAATGCCGGTGCGGGTTTGGTACTGCGCCAAGGCGGTATTGGCCGCGGTCAGACGGCTTTGTACGTCGGTGAGCTGGTGATTGATGAATGACACCATGCCGCCGGCCGCGGTGGAATTCCATGATACGATGGTGGCGATGTAATCGCTCATCAGCGTGTTTACGAAATTCTGGTCCCGGTACGGGTCGGGGCCAGAGAATGTGATGTTGATGATATCCGAGGGCAGCGTCGCGGTACCGCCCGGCGTTACCGAAAGCGGGCCCGCCGTTAGTGCACGCGCGGTCTCCACCGGGTTTGCAACATACAGGCCATAGCTCGCGTTCGCCGCCGGCACAAAGCCGCTATATTGCGGCGCCAGCAGCAGGCGCAAGCCGCCGCCGGCGGCGGGGGTGCCGAGCGTGCCGGTGAGGATGGGCTGCCCGTTTTGGCTGATCTGATAATGCCCGGCGGCACCGAAGCGGATGGTATAGCGCGCGGTGGCAATGCTCGGATCGTCAAAATTCGCGAACACGGCTTTAAGATCACTGGGCTGCGGCGCGAAGGCCGCGGCGCTGCCGTGATCGGCCAGCCGCCACTTCCAATAGCGCGGCGGCGCGCTCGCCGCGCTGGTGACGGCGGTGTTCATCCCCGTTTCCAGCACCGCCTGCTGCACCAGCAGCGGGCTGGTCAGCAAATCCACCTGCGTCTCGCTATCGCTGATCGATTGAAAGCTCTCCAGGTAATTTGCACCCGGTCCGCCGCCGCCGGTATTGGCCGAGGCGCTGGGCTGCAGCCCGCGGGTGTACAGGCTGCCCACCAGCGTGAAGCGCGGATGCGCGGTGAGCACGAACGCCGCACCCAGCGCCAAAGCCGCACAGGTGATCGCCAGAATTGTGCCGCGCCGGCGCGCCAGCGCGTGCCACGCCTCCGCCAGATTGACGGTATCCATATCCGCATCGGTGGACATGTTCGGACTGCGCTCGATGAACGACATGGCTCAATTCCTCCGGGAGAGATAGGCGATGGATACGAACGGATTGAGCAGCGCGGAGACCGCGTCGAGCGATGGCAGAACCTGGTCGATCGCCTGGTTCCAGCTCGCGAAGGCGGTCGGCGGGACATACACGATGTCACCCGGCTGCAGCGGAAAATCCGCTGCCTGGCCGTGCAGAGTTGCCCGCGCATTCACCACGATCAACTGCGCTGAGGTGCCGCCGGCGCGGATGATGTGCACATCGCTGAACCGCGCCTGGGTGATGTTGCCGAGCCCCATGCCCGCGTCGCTCAGCGCCTGTAGCAGGCTGAGCGAGCCGCCGACGAACTGCACTTGCCCGGGTTTGCCCACCGCGCCGAGCACGAACGCGCTCTCCGCCGCCGAGCTTGGCACCACGATCGTATCGCCCGATGCGAGCGTGATGTTCTGCGACATATCGCCCTCCACCAGCAGGCTGTGCAGATCGACCGGCAGCTTCACATTGCCCTGCGCGACATAGGCCTGATAGAGATCGGCCGAATTGAGATCGACGGTGCCGCCCAATGCCAGCGCGGGCAGCAGCGTCATCGCGTGGCCGGGATATTTCACGCCCGGGCTGCTGAACTGGCCGAGGATATAATAGCGGAAGCTGCGTGCCTGGGTGAGCTGCACGCTGACCTGCGGATTGGTGACATAGCGCCCATAAGCCGTGGCGATCGCGCTTTGCGCCTCGTTCACACTGTCGCCGCCCACCATCACCGGGCCGATCAAAGGCAGTTGCACGCTGCCATCGCTGGTGATCAGCACGCCCGGCACGGCGGATGACAGGGTGGGATCTGGCACGCTGAGATCGGGATGCCCATAGATATTGACCGCGATCACATCATCCGGCCCAAGCCTGTAGGACTGGTTACTCTGGTCGCCCATGACCTGCGCAATTTGCGCGGGAGATAGGGTCCGGGTTTGGATCGACACCACAGGTGAGGGCGCTGCCACCTGCGCCGGCGGATCGCTGGCGCAACCGTTCAATGCGAGGCCGATCGCGAACAACATCGCCGGTATCAAACCAGCGCGCGGCACGCTGTGCTTTGCGGTGCGGCTTGCATTTTGCGAGACCATGATTGGGCGGGCAGGATCGGTTTTAATCTCTCTCTCCATGTTTCATGCGGCCGTGCCAGAGCAGCATTTCGCCGCGTCCGCCCAGGGGTTGCGTCATCGTCTTCACAGAGTTTTTTGCGGCAATGCTGGACGGCAGGATGATCGATCTGCCGACCACTTGATGGATCGGTACGCAGGCAGGATTGGTCTATTGTGCGATGCGAAACAAGCGAAAATTGGCGGCATCCGGCGCCTGGATTAACTTGGCGCAACATAATCTCTATCTTGGGGAGAGTGGATTATGTGGCAGTGTTAACCAGCTTGTCATCTAACGCGGTTGATCCGGCTGAATGATCCGGGCGGCAAGTCAATTCAACCAGCACTTTTACGAGTCGCGTTTTTTTGTTTTGAATCATGAAATAATTATAATGATGGGCGGATAGAGGCTTGCGCAATTTTCAAAGAAATACTTACGTATCGTTATCTAATCTGGCATGCTGGCTGGCGGCCGCGGCATTTTTGGGCCGCGCTTGAGGAGGTGGCTGGGCATGCACCAGGATCTGATCATAGTCCGCTGCGGCGCTGGCTCCCAGCACGGCAACTGGCTGGACCGCGAGCGCCATTACGACGTAATCATTTTTGGCTACGAGCCCTTGCCCGCGCATCTGACCGACGGTGCTGCCGAGGCCATCATTATGCCCGGGCCAAAGGTGGTCTGCTGGCAAAAACTGCTGCAAATGCGGCCAGAAATTCTGAAACGCTACCAGCAGATCGCGCTGCTCGACGACGATCTGGCGGGCTCAGCCGCGGATATCAATAAACTATTCGCCTATGGCCGCTCGCGCGGGCTCTCGCTCTGGCAGCCGAGCCTGAGCTGGGACAGCTATTTCAGCTACGCGGTGACGTTGCACAACCCAAAATTCCGTCTGCGTTACGTCAATTTCGTGGAGATGATGTGCCCGTTCTTCTCGGCCGAGCAACTGCGCCGCGCACTCCCGCTGTTCGGGCTGGGCTACGAGGTGAATATCGACCGGCTATGGTGCCGGTTGCGGCCGGATTGGTGCAAAGCCTACGCGATTGTGGATGAGGTGCAGTTTCGCCACACCAGGCAGGTTGGCCTTAGCGCCGCCGCGCAAGGTTTTGGGGACGGGCTGCGGCACCGCAGCGGCAATCGCTACCAATCCATGATCGATCGCGCCGAACAGGAGACCGGTCTGTATTTCCGCGGGCCCGTGGCCTATGCCGGAGAAGCCCGCAACGGCCAGGCGATCAATGGCCGCTTTGCGATGGCGTTGCGCGCCACGGCGCTGCTTGGCGCCGCGCGTAACAGAGTCAATCACCGCTTCTTCCGCCCGGTGGCAGACCATCTGCGCCATATCCTCACCCGGCCGATTGATAACGAACCGATCGACCTTAACCTGGTGACCGCACGTGTTCACGAGGCCAGGGCGGGAAGTTGAAGAAAGCAGTTCTTTTTTTGAAAAAAAGAACCAAAAAACTTTTGATTCCTCTGCAGCCGGGATGTTGCAACACCTCAAAAAAGCAGCGCTTTCTTTCCCTGCCTTGCTTATGACAGTGCCATCTCCGTGCGCTGCCAGCGCCGCAGGGCTTCGATCCCCAGCCAGCGGCGCAAGCGAGGCTCGATGACGGTGACGAAACCGTAGCTTGCCAGCAAGGCGGCCAGTATTGTCAGCGCACCGGCGGCCCAGGGCGCTACGCCCAGGTCATAGAGCCGGCCGAGCAGAAAGCCGCCCGGAATGTCGTGCACCAGATAGAGCGGGTAAGTGAGCAGCCCGAGCTGGCGCGCGATGGCGCGCGCGCGCTTCCCCGGATCGTAATGCATCTCGCCGATCACCGTGCCGGCGCAGAGCAGGCTCATCACCAGCCAGACCGCGCCTGGCACCAGTGGGCTTTGATGGAAGTCGCGCACGCCTTCGGTCGTGAGCGCGGTGTGATAGATCGCTGCGAGGCTGACACAGGTTGCGGTTATGATACAAAGACTGCGGCGCGCGCTGATCCCCCGGTCGAACGCCTCATAGCCAAAAATTCCCAGCAGAAAAAACGGCCCGGTGCTGAGGAATATCACGCGCGCCCAGTAGGCGCTGGCGATATGGCGCAGTGGCGCCATGCTGCCCATGCAATCGCCGATCAGCACCAGCGTCCAGAACAGCGCCAAGCCGGCGAGCATCCAACCGCTCGCGCGCCGTAGCCAATCCCCGTTCGGGCGCAGCAATGTGAGCAGAATCATCGCGTAGAACAGCGCCTCGATGGTCAAGGTCCAGATCACGCCGTCAATCCACGGCCCCTGCGGGAACAGCACCAGCGTGCGCAGCAAAGCGCGTGCGGCGCGCCCGGGCGGCAGCATCCCGGTCCCTAGCACGATGACAAAACTCAGCAGCGCGAAACAGAGCAGCGCCGGATAGAGCCGTGCGAACCGCCCGACCGCGAAATTCAGCATTGTTTTGCCATGCGCGGACATGGTGATGACGAAGCCGGAGATCACAAAGAACAAATCAACGCCGATCCAGCCCCAGGAGCAGAACGGCAATGCGGCGGGGAAGGCGACGAACCGCCCGACAGCGTCGCTGATGCCGGCGTCGCCGCGGGGCTCGACCCAGGAGAAAAAATACAAATGGTAGAATACCACCAGCAACGCCGCGCAAAGCCGCAGCAAATCCAGCCCGATGATCGTACCGCGCCGCGCCGGCGCTGAGTCATCCCTTGGCATCTGCACAGCCTCGCCTGGTCATTCCGCCGCCGAGCGCATCATCTGCGCGGCCGCGGGGGCGAGGCAGAGTTTCAGCGCCGCCACCACCTCGTACATTTCAAGCTCGCTCATCCCGTCATACAGCGGCAGGCTGATGATCCGCCCCGCCACCTCTTCCGTCACCGGCAGTGCGCCCGCCATGGCGGTCGCGGCAAAATAGCTCTGCTCGGCCAGATGCGGGCTGAAATACCGCCCGAGCCCGACACCGCGCGCCGCCATGCCGGCCTGGATGTCATCGCGCCTGGCGCCATAGCCGGGCGGCAGCAGAGCGGGTAAAAATTGGTGCGCCTGCGCGGTGCGCGGCATCGGTTGAAAGCCAAGCTCCGGCAACACTTGGCGGTAGGCATTCACCAGCCGCTGGCGGCGCGCCACCACCAGCTCATAGCCCTGCAACCGCAGCCGGCCTTGCAGGGCGCCTACCTCGCTCAGCTTGGCGTTCAGCCCCGGCATGCTGGCCGCGCGCTGCGTGCCGAAACCGAAATTGCTCATCTGCCGCAGCCGGCCGATCAGCGCCTTATCGGCGCTGTAGATCACCCCGCCCTCGCCGGTGGCGAAGGATTTGGTGGCGTGCATGGAGAATACCAAAGGGATCTGCGAGCCCGCGCCAAAGCCCCGCCCGCGCGCGGATTTTGTACCGAGCGAGGCGGCCGCGTCCACCACCACCGGAATCCCGTATCGCGCCGACACGGCCTTATAGCGCGCCAGATCGATCGCGTAGCCGAAGGTCGCATAGGGCATTATCACCGCGATCTCATCGCCATATTGCGCCAGCAACGCGACTTCGGCGCCGGCATCGGCCGCCCAGTCGCGCGCGTTGATGTCGCAGAATAGCGGTGTCAGCCCGCACCAGAGTGCGGCGTGGCCGGCGGCGGCAAAGGTGAAGGCGGGCATCAGCGCGTAGCGCGCGCCGGGGCGCGGGCAGGTTTCCATCGCCTCGCGCACCGCCAGCATCAGCCCCAAAGTGGCGTTCGCCACCGTCGTGCAATAGCCGGTGCCGTCGAACAGGCTCTGCACCAGATCATGCTCGAAGGCGGTGTTCACCGGCCCGAAATTGCTGAAAACCCCGCTCTGCTCGATCTGCCGCAGCGCGCGGGTGGCCTGGCTGAGCGGCGGCGGGGCCGGCCGGATCAATGAGATCTGCAGCATCGCCGCCGGTCCCGCCGGTGCAGGTGCTGGCGCCGGTGCTGGTGCGGCGGGCATCGGCACCAGCGTCACCGCAGGCGCGCTCACCGCCGCGCGGGCCAGCACGGCATCGATGATCAGTGCGCCCACCGCGGATTGCCAGAGCCAAAGCCCGTTGGCCTGGCCCTTAAAACTGGGCTCGCCGCCCAGCTTGCCCTGCGGCACAAAACCGGCCGCGAGACCGATCCCGAACACGCCCTGAACCGGCCGGCCCGCCTCATCGAGCACCCGGCACTGCCCGTCCACCATGGCCGCCTGCGGGCCGCTCAGGGCCTGCAGCTTGATGGCCTGTCCGCTCTCATCCTGCAGCAGCAGGCCGTGCGGCCGGTAACCCAGTGCTGCGATCACGATCGCCGCGCCATCGAGGATCGCGAGCGCCGCCGGATCCGGCGTGGTGAGCCTGTGCAGGCGCAGCCTGGGCTCCGGCGGCCGGCCGCCAATGCCGCGCGCCTGCATGATCAACTCGCGTGATTCCAGCCGTAACCCCGCCAGCCGGAACACCCGCCCGGTCAGCGGGCAAATATCGCCCGCGGCGAATTCGTTGTAGCCATCGGCCCGGGCCGCCTCGGCGGATGGATAGTAAATCCGCATCTCCCGCCGGTGCAGCAGCGTGACCGCGCCAGGGCCGAGCCGGCCCGCGGGCAGGCGCGTCAGCAGCAATTGCGCCGCCGCCACCGCGCTGGTGGAGCCGCCGATGATCGCGATCCGCGGCTGCTTCACCCCGGCCAGCGCCATTTGCAGGCGCCTTATCCCGCCTTTGGCCAGAACCTCGCCGGATTGCAGCAATTTGCCGCCATAGCGCGCCGCCAGATTTTCGCCGGCGATGGTTTCGCCCGCCAGCCTTGCAGCCGGCTGGTGCGCGCCGGTTGCGATCACCAAATGGCGCGCGTTGAGTACGCGCTGGGCACCGCCGCGCCGGCTGAAGCCGATTTGCCAGGTGCCATCCTCGCGCCGCCGGGCGGCACGCGCGATATGGCTGGTGAACATCGCGCATTTCGGATGTGTCGCCACAATCCGCCACAGCACCGCACCCACCAGCCGCTGCAGCCGGGCAACGGCGGCCAGAGGTGCGGCACCTTCACCGTGCTCGCCGACCGCTAGAATCACCCTGTGTCCGAGCAGCGCGCGCAGTTCGGGATGATCGCTGGCGCGCAGGCAATCCACAAATGTGTCGCCCGTGCTGTCGGAATTGATCACATAGCTGCCAAGCCGCCCATCACCGATCGCGGGTGACGCCTCGATGATCGCGAGTCCGGAGTCCAGCAGCGCGTCCAACCGGCCGGTGCGGCAGGCCGCCAGCAATAGCCCCATGCCGGCTGGACCGCCACCAACGATAACCGTGCCAAAGGATGATTTTACAGCATTCATGTAGAATAATTCCACGCCGCCAAAATGATCGCGATCTCGTCTGGAGATGACAGGAGATGTTTTGCCTCCGGTGCGTGACGGCATGATAAAATCTCCAGCCTGACGCTGTGTCATTCACCCTTCCGCGGCAAGATCCGGTACGCCCGTATCCCAGTTCATGAATCCTGGATTTCCGGATAGCAGTGCGCGCCTGGCGCGGTAGGATCGGAATCTACGCATAATGCCTGCGCGGGTTGCGTGCGGCGCGGGAGTGGTATCTACGCGCAACCTCTTACCGATTTCGATGAACACGGCGCTCCGCTGCCGACCGATTGGAAAATAATTTGTGTTTTCCTCGTACTTTTCGAGAGCATTCGTCTCAATTATGGTGTTTTCCCGGCGCGATACATGACATAAGCGGGCTTATTTAAAAAAATTGTGGAATCTACCTAGTTTTAATTTGACCGAACGATCCTGATAAAATATTAACCATTGGGTTAGCTTAAATCGTGCAAGGTGCTGTGCGCCTGCTCAAAAACGGTTTCGGTACGTCGCTGGTTTTATACCTCTCGCGCAAGCGCCGTTGCTCCACGGGCTGATGCCGGAGATACCAAATAGCGTGCCCGCCGGATCGTTCGGGGGTGCGCCATCCAGATTAGCGAACACAGCACGCCATGCCCTGGAAAAGGCTGGTGCGTTAACAAAAACATCGGCCTTCGCAAAGCCTTTGCGGAGCCGTGCATAAAATTCCGCCGGCGGGAACCATTTCCCGATACTCTAGGAGGACCATCCGTTGACGGAGAGTCCCGACACTGCCGTACGCGCAGCAGATTTTATCCACGCCATCGGCATCAATGTGCATATGGAATATACCGACGGTGCCTATGCCAGCCTGTCCGATGTCACGATGGATCTCGCCTATCTCGGCGTTGATAACATCCGTGACATGATCCCTAATCTCAGCGCCGGTGGCATCCCGGCGCAGAGCGAGCTGAGCGCGCTGGAGAGCCTGGCCGCCGGCCGCGTCAAGCTCGACCTGTTCACCGGCCAGACCGAGACCGATATCGCCACCGACATCTCCGTGCTGAACACGCTGGCGGCCGCCGAGCCCGGCGCCATCGCGGCGGTTGAGGGCCCGAATGAGATCAATAATTTTCCGGTGAGCTATGACGGCCTCACCGGCCAGGGCGCTGCCACCGCCGAGCAGGAGGCGCTGTACAGCGCCGTCACCGCTGATTCGGCGCTGCGCGGCGCGCAGATTTTCAATTTTACCGGCGGCCTCGCCTCGCCGCTCACCCCCTATGGCAGCCTCACCCAGAACCCGGACGGCTCTTATGTGCTGGATAACGGCATCACCGGCTGGCTCGCGGTGTTGCCGGTGGGAGAGAGTACGATCAGCATCACCTATACCGGCGCCGCCCCGCTGGCCGGGCTGTTCGGCTGGCCCGGCGCCGGCCAGCAGACCGGCTTGACCCAAGGCGTCAACGGCACGCTCAGCTTCACCTACGACAATACCGGATCGGCCCCGCTGCAGACCTATGTCACGGTCTCGGCCTGGAGCCACACCACCACCATCACCGGCGTCAGCGCCGTTGCGGGCGGCGCCAATCTGGTGACCTTCGACCCGGATTTGAACCTGGCCGGCCAGGCCACCGCCGCCAATATCCACCCGTATCCGTCCGATGGCGCGACCCCGGGTGCGGCGATCGCGACCGGCTATGACGAGCCCTACGGCCCGGCCGCCCAGCCCAGCCGGGTGATCACCGAGGATGGCTATTCAACCGACCCGAACGACCCCAACGGCGTGAGCCAGGCGGCCCAAGCGCAAGGCGACCTCGATATTCTATTGGACGGCTATAAGGACGGCATTGCGCAAACCTATCTCTACGAACTGCTGAACGAACAGCCCGACCCGACCAACAGCAACACCCAGTTCCAGTTCGGGCTGTTCAATGACGACAATACCCCCAAACCCGCCGCCATCGCGCTGCACAACCTCACCAGCATCCTGGCGGACCCTGGCGCCAGTGCCAGCGATTTCACGCCAGCCAGCCTTAACTGGTCCGCAACCGGCCTGCCCGATACCGCGAACAGCCTGCTGCTGGAGACCTCGAACGGCGTGTTCGATCTGGCACTTTGGAATGAGACCACGCTCTCCAGCATTGTGACGAACGAGGTCACGCTGGCGCTCGGCGGAACGTTCGGCAGTGTCAGCCTGTTCGACCCGCTCACCGGGCTCTCGCCGGTTGAGAGCCTGAGCGATATCTCGTCTTTGACCCTCGCACTCGGCAGCGACCCGTTGATCGTTGAGCTCGCCAACCCGTCCGGCGATCCGCCGCCCACGCCCTGCTTTCTCGCCGGCACGATGATCACCACCGATGCGGGTGAAATGCCGGTCGAGCAGCTCGGCATCGGTGATCTGCTTGTCACGGCGTCGGGAGTATCCAAGCCCATCAAATGGCTGGGGCGGCGGGTTTACCGCCAGCCTTACGATGCCGGTCAGCCGGATCTGATCCCGGTGCTGATCGAGGCCGGGGCGCTGGGCGATGGCCTCCCCCGGCGCGATCTCTCCGTTTCGCCGCTGCACGCGATCTATCTGGAGGGGGTGCTGATCCCCGCCGGCAAGCTGGTCAATGGCGGGAATATCCGTTTCCGGCCGGGCCTGGCCGCGATCGACTATATCCATATTGAGCTCGACGCGCATGACATCATCCTGGCCGAGGGCGCGCCCTGCGAGAGTTTTGTCGATTGCGACTCCCGCTGGATTTTCCAGAATGCTGGCGAATTCGCGCAGCTCTACCCGGATGATGCCACGCCGTCCTGGGCGTTTTGCGCGCCGCGGGTGGAGTCCGGCCAGACGCTGCGGCGCATCCGCCGCCGGCTGGCCCATGGCGCGCCGGAGGCCCCGGCCAGCGCCCGGCTGGCGGGCTTTGTCGATGTGCTGGACCATCAATCCATCAGCGGCTGGGCCTGGCTGCCGGACTACCCGGATGAGACGCTGGAGCTGGAGGTGCTGGACGGTGAAGGCGTGATCGCCCAGCTACGCGCCGGGCTGTTCCGGCGGGATTTGCTCGAGGCCGGCATTGGCAACGGCCGCTACGCCTTCACCCTGCAATTTCAGAACGGTCTGGCGCGCCATGCGGCGCATGAAATCCATGTGCGCCGCGCCGGCGGGGGGGCCTGTTTGAGCAATTCGCCCCGGCTGCTGGCGGCCTCGCCTATGGTGCCGCCGCCCCCGGCGGCACGGCTGGTCCACAGCGCCGCCGAACCGGCTGTGAGCCCGCCCAAGCGCGCGCTGGTACTCGATACGCTCTGGCCGGATGCCGGGCGGGACGCCGGCTCCGCCGCCATCGTTAGCCATATCGAGGGGCTGCAGCGTTTGGGCTATGAGGTCGAGTTCTGCGCGGCCGATGCCATCACCGTGCCGCCGGCCGCGCTTGCCGCCCTCCCCGGCGTGCTCTGCCGCGGCGCGCCGGATGACCCGTCGATCGAGGCGCTGCTGCGCCGCCATGGCGGCGGCTACGCGCTCATCTATATGCACCGCCTGCCGATCGTCGCGCGCTATGCCGGGCTGGTGCGCGCGCATTGCCCCGGGCCGGATGGCAAAGGTGCGCATATCATCTACGGGGTTGCGGATCTGCACCATCTGCGCCTGGCCCGCCAGGCGGCGGTGGAGGGCAATGTCCGCCTCGCCATCGCGGCCAGCAACGCGCGGCTGCATGAAATGGTGGCGATGGCGCAGGCGGATTCCGTCATCACCCATTCAGCACCCGAGGCTGCCTATATCGGCGCCGTGCTGCCCAGCGCCAATGTGCATCTGGTGCCCTGGGCGGTCCCGGCCGCCGCCACCCGCCCGGCCGTGCCGCGTCACGGCATCGCCTTCATCGGCAGTTTCGGGCACGAACCTAACCAGGACGCGGTGCGCTGGCTGCTGGCGGAGATTTTGCCGCTGGTCTGGCGGCATTACCCGGAAATGCGCTGCCAAATCGCTGGTTCCGGCTGGCACGCACGCAGCCTGCCGGCGCTCGACCCGCGCGTGCGCCTGCTGGGCCGGGTCCCCAACCTGCAGGCTTTGCTCGACAGCGTGCGCCTTACCGTAGCACCCTTGCGCTTCGGCGCCGGCCTTAAAGGCAAGGTGCTGGAAAGCCTCGCCGCCGGCTGCCCCTGCATCATGACGCCGATCGCCGCCGAAGGCATCCCGCTCACCCCCGCCTTGCGGCAATTGGTGGCGCCGGACGCCGCCAGCCTGGCAGCGCTGATCTGCCACCACGCCGGCGCCGGTGATTTCGACGCGCGTTTGGGCCGCGCCGGGCAACGCCTGATCGCGCGGCATTTTCATGAAAGCCGGATGCTCGAAGGGCTGCATAAGGCGACATTGCCGGCGCGGCGGAAGGTTTAGGAAGGAAGCGCTTCTTTTTAAAAAAAAGAAGCAAAAAAATTTGGTC
>Ga0209208_10005612_pt1 | contig 17453 bp, 11 predicted proteins | sample S1TSphfallax_3_FD_187694 | JGI IMG/M metagenome (GOLD analysis project Ga0209208, IMG submission 187694) | Host-associated microbial communities from peat moss isolated from Minnesota, USA - S1T2_Fd - Sphagnum fallax MG (SPAdes) (version 2) | ecosystem: Host-associated > Plants > Peat moss >... | reverse complement strand
ATGTATCCTTCCTGGCCGGTGTTTTCACGCACCTCGCCGGCCCGGCCCGGGTGGAGCGGCCTGATCTGATGGTGGAAGATCATCCGCTGATGGATGCGTATTGGCAGGATAAAGCGGCCAGGCTCGAAGCGATCACCGTTCCAACCTACGCTGTCACGGACGTGGTCACCGACCTGCACCGGATGGGTACGTTTGAAGGTTTTAGGCGCCTCGGATCCAAGGACAAATGGCTACGCGTGAACAACCGGCAGGAATGGACGGACCAATACGACGAGACCAACGAAGCGGACCTCCTCAAATTTTTCGACCACTTCATGCGCGGCGCCGATAATGGCTGGCAGACAACGCCCAAGGTCCGCATGGCCGTTCTGGACCCCGGCGGTGAGGACAGGCTGAACGTGCCGTATACGGACTGGCCGCTGCCCCAGACGCAGTACAAGCGCCTCTATTTGGGTGCTGATGGGCAATTGCAGATGACGCCGGCCGCCGTAGAATTTCAGGCAAGCTATCCCGCCGTCACGGGTCAGACCGAGTTTACCTTCCGCTTCGCCAGCGACACCCAGGTGACGGGTTATTTGAAGGCCCATCTCTGGGTCGAGGCGAAGAATGCCGATGAAACAGATTTATTCGTGCTGGTGGAGAAGTTGGACAGAGACGGCAAGCTTTTGGTGCCGAACGAGATAAGTGCGCGCCAATATTTTCCGATCCCGCCGGCCGGGACGCATGGCCGCCTAAGGGCATCGCTGCGAAAACTCGATCCCGCGCTCTCTACGGATTTCATGCCGATCCAAGCGTTCGACCAACCCCAGATGCTGCATCCCGGCGAGATTGTTTCTCTCGACATCGCCATCATGCCGGCGTCAGAAATCTTTCATGCCGGTGAGCAACTACGCCTGACAATCGCGGGACATGAATTCACCGCGCCGCCGGGGGCACCCCCCACAGGCATGCTTGCGTTCATGCCGAAACTGCCGCCGCTTCCGACCAAGAACGCCGGCATCCACGTGATTCACGGGGGCGGCGATTACCAATCCTTTCTCCAAATTCCGGTAGTTAATACACCGTAACGGAAAGCTCAGGCCTGGCGCGATACTGCAACCTCAGGAAGCTGATTTTGCGGAATTATGAAAGTATTTTCAAATGCACCGACGGAAATCAAGATATTTAGGTCGTGTCCTTTGCGTAACCCTTCTGATTTTCATATCTGCCTGTGATAAAAAATCCACGCCGCCCACGCCGCCGCCAGCTGAGGTGGGTTTTATCATCATCAAGCCGCAATCTGTCAGCTGGACAACGCAGATACCCGGCCGAACCAATGCCGAGATGACAGCGCAAGTGCGGCCTCAGGTTAACGGTGTGATCTTGAAGCGTTTGTTCACCGAGGGCGACGAGGTCAGAGCCGGGCAACAGCTTTATCAAATTGATCCGGCAACTTATAAGGCAAGTTACGATACCGCGCTGGCGACGTTGGCATATGACCAGGCGGCTTTGACGGCGGCACGCATCAAGGCGCAGCGTTACGAGCCATTGGCCGCGGCCCAGGCGATTAGCGAGCAGGATTATGACGATGCGGTGGCAAGTGCTGCCGAAGCGGTCGCCAATGTTGCCTCGGCACGTGCGAGTGTCGAGCAGGCGCAGATCAATCTCGACTACACAAAAGTGCTCTCACCCATTTCGGGACATATCGGCGCATCCAGTGTCACCGCTGGCGCCCTGGTGACAGCCAACCAAACCACCGTGCTGGCGACCGTTACCCAGCTTGATCCAATCTATGTCGATGTTGAAGAACCGTCGACTTTGCGGCTGCAACTGCAAAAGGGTTTTGTCGATGGTGATATCAAGAAAGACGCCAATGGCGATATACCGGTTGCGCTTCAGCTTGAAGACAATAGCATGTATAACCTTAAAGGCGCCTTGCAATTCACTGCGGTGACGGTGGATGAGAGTACCGGCACCGTGCTGCTGCGTGCCACATTCCCAAACCCTGACCATTTTCTATTGCCCGGCATGTATGTTCATGCCGTGCTTAGCCAGGGCGTGCACCAAAACGGCATCGTTGTGCCGCAACAGGCGGTCTCACACAACACGCATGGTGATGCGACCGTGTTGCTGGTTGGCGCTAACAAAAAAGTATTGTTACAGATCATCCAGACCGGTGCAGTCGTCAATAATCAGTGGGTCGTGACGAGCGGATTGAAAGCCGGTGACCGGGTGATCGTCGATGGGCTGACAGGCCTTGACCCAGGTGTTGTCGTAACACCGGTCGCTGAAGCGGCACCGGCCATTACGGTCTCAAACTAGACATGTCACGATTTTTTATTGACCACCCAGTCTTCGCCTGGGTCCTGGCGATCATTGTGATAATGGCCGGCGGTCTGTCAATTCTCACGTTGCCGATCTCGCAATATCCGGAAATCGCGGCACCGGAGGTGACGATTACGGTGAATTATCCGGGCGCCTCGGCGCAGACCGTGAACGACACTGTGGTGCGGCCAATTCTGCAGCAAATGTCGGGCCTCGATGGACTGGAATATATCTCTTCCAGCACAGAAGCATCGGGCGCTTTGGAAATCGACCTGACCTTTTTGCAGGGAACTGATCCTGATGTCGCGCAGGTTCAGGTCCAGAACAAGCTTTCAATCGCCGATGCGAACCTGCCTGCGGAAGTGACGCAGCAAGGCGTCGAGGTTAAAAAAGCCTCGAAAGATTTCATGGAGATTGTGGGTTTCGTCTCAACCAACAATAGTATGGATAGCCATGATATTGGCGATTATATCGCATCCAACATAGAAGATCAGCTCACGCGTATTACCGGTGTGGGCGATTACACGTTGTTCGGCTCGGAATATGCGATGCGTATCTCGCTAAACCCCGGAGAATTATTCAAATATTCCCTTACCGTCGCAGATGTGATTGCTGCGATTCAGGCGCAGAATGTCCAGGTATCTTCAGGTGAGCTCGGTGGTCTGCCTGCAGTGCCTGGCCAGGTTTTGAGTGCGACGATTATCGGACCGAGCGAATTTCAGACATCTCAGGAGTTTGAGAAAATTCTTCTCAAAGTGAATACTGACGGTAGCCAAGTGCGGCTGCGCGACGTTGCGACAGTCTCTCTCGGTCCGGCCAATGATGCGGTTTCGTCAACTTACAATAATGCGCCTGCCAGTGGTCTCGCACTCAAACTCGCTCCAGGCGCAAACCAGCTGACAACCGAAGCGGCGGTTGCCAAGGAGCTCGTGGTCTTACAAAAATCCCTGCCGCCGGGATTGAAAATGGTGTACCCTTACGACACCGAGCCGGTGATTACGAATTCCCTGTCCGAGGTTGTGGAAACGCTTCTCATCGCCATCGTGCTAGTATTTTTAGTGATGTTCCTGTTTTTGCAGAATTTGCGCGCGACACTGATCCCCACGATTGCCGTGCCGATCGTGTTGCTTGGGACGTTTGGAATCCTTTACGCCCTTGGCTACGCCATCAACACGTTGACCATGTTGGCGATGGTGCTGGCGGTCGGCCTGTTGATCGATGATGCGATAGTGGTCGTTGAGAATGTCGAGCGTGTCATGCGAGACACCGGGTTGTCCGCCCGTGACGCTACTAAACAATCCATGAATGAAATTTCCGGCGCACTGATCGGGATCGCGATGGTGCTGGCCGCCGTGTTCCTGCCGATGGCGTTTTTTTCCGGCGCCACTGGGGTGATCTATCGGCAGTTTTCGATAACGCTGGTTGCCGCCATGGGTCTCTCAGTCTTGGTGGCATTGATTTTGACGCCCGCACTGTGCGCCACCATGCTCAAGCCACACGGAAAGGCGGCCGGCCATGGAGGTTTGGCTGCGCGTTTCAGCAACTGGTTCAACCGGAATTTCGATGCAGGCAACCGGGGTTACGGCGCGGGCGTGGCCGGCATGATGCGGCGCGCGCGATGGTCAATGGCGGGTTTCGGGCTGATTGTCATTGTGGTGATATGTCTGTTCATCCGGATGCCGACGGGATTTTTGCCGGATGAGGATCAGGGCGTGCTATTTGGTCAGGTCTCGACACCGGCAGGCTCGAGTGCCGAAATCACCGCGGTCGCCAACGAGCAGGCGGTGGATTACATCCTCAAGACTTACGCATCAAGCGTGGTCTCGGTATTTGCGGTCAATGGCTTCAACTTCGCCGGCCAGGCGCAAAATGCAGGCCTTGTTTTCCTCAGTCTGAAAGACTGGTCGAAGCGCCCGTTGGCGTCGCAATCCGCTGGCGCGATCGCAGCGGCGCTGACGCAACATTTTCGGAGCAGCCGTGCCGGCCAATATCTATTCATCCTGCCGCCGCCGGTACTGGCGCTGGGCAATGCCGGCGGGTTCGATGTTGAGCTGGAGGATCGTGCAAATCTCGGCCATGAAGGGCTGCTTGCCGCGCGCAACCAATTGCTGGGCATGGCTTCGAAGGATCCGGTTTTTGCCGGCGTAAGGCCGAACGGGTTGGAAGATGCGCCGCAATACGAGCTGCATGTTGATCGCGAAAAAGCCGATGCGCTTGGTGTGACCAACGCGGATATAAATACCACCATCGAAGGCGCGCTAGCTTCGGAATATGTCGACCAGTTCACGCGCGACGGCCGGGTGAAGGATGTATACGTCCAAGGTGACGCCGATGCCCGCATGCAGCCTGCTGACATCGGTAAATGGTATATTCGTAATGCTTCGGGCACGATGGTGCCGTTCGATTCCTTCATCACCGGCAGCTGGACGGTCGGACCTCAGAAGGTGGAAAACTACAACGAATACACCTCCTTCGAGATCCTGGGTAATCCGGCGCCAGGTGCCAGTTCGGGCCAGGCGCTGACCGAGCTTAAGAAGCTGATGGCAAAGTTGCCAACCGGTGTCGGTTATGAATTCACCGGCTTGTCGTACGAGGAACAGAAAGCCGGCTCTCAGACTTATGAGCTTTACGCAATCTCCATCATCGTCATCCTGCTTTGTCTCGCCGCTTTGTATGAAAGCTGGGCCATCCCCTTTGCGGTTATACTGGTCGCCCCGCTTGGCGTTCTCGGCGCAATCATGTTCACGAGTTTTCGTGGCCTTGACAATGATGTCTATTTCCAGGTGGGATTGCTGACGACGCTGGGCCTGTCGGTGAAAAATGCGATTTTGATCGTCGAGTTTGCCAAGGCCAATTACGATGGGGGCATGAGCTTGGCCCAAGCCGCGGAGAAGGCGGCGCATGACCGGCTGCGGCCGATCCTCATGACCTCACTGGCATTTGTGTGCGGCACAATTCCTCTGGCCATTGCGTCTGGGGCTGGTGCGGGGGCCCGCATCGCCATCGGCACCTCCGTGGTCGGCGGGATGATCAGCGGGACGTTCCTGGTGATTCTGTTTGTGCCGCTATTCTTCGTTCTGGTTCTCGGCGCGTTCAAGGTCCAGCCTTTGCCGAAAGCTGCACAGGCGCCACCCAACGCTGACGCCGCACCGACCGATGCGAAGGACGATTAAATCATGCGTAATTTATTTTTCTCCCTCGCTATGATTTCAACAACCCTGATCGGATGTTCGCTGGACCCTGATTATCACCGGCCGGCATTGCCGGTGACGGGGACTTATCCAACCGGGCCGGCGAACGAGGCGGTCTCCGGTAAACCGGCGCAAGCGGCGGCGGCGGATCTCGGCTGGCGCGATTTTTTCAACGATCCCGTGTCCGCGCAACTGATCGCGTTCAGCCTGGCGAATAATCGTGACCTGCGCGTTGCGGCGTTGAACATTGAGGTGGCGAGCGCGCAATATGGGGTCGATCGGGCGTCATTATTTCCCGCGATCAACGGCACGGCCGGGCTGGAGCGCTCTACGACGCCCGGGGATGTGAGCGGCTTGAGCGGCACCTCGGATATCCGCGACTACAGCCTCAGTTTGGGGACGGTATCCTGGGAGCTGGATTTTTTCGGTAAAATCCGCAGTAAGGCGCGCTCCGGGTACGACGCTTTTCTGAGCGATGAACAAACCCGGGAGAGCACGCAGATCATGCTGATCTCATCGGTGGATTCGGAATATCTGACCTGGCTGGCAGACCGGGATTCACTAACGATTGCGCAAAATACCGTTTCCGCACAGCAGGATTCCGTTCAGCTGACCGAGCTTGAAGCCTCCACCGGGACCGGCACGGCATTGGATGTGGCGCAGGCGCAAACGACGTTGTTCAGTGCCGAGGCAAGCGAAGCGCAATACACCAGGCAGATCGCGCAGGATATGGATGAGATCGTGCTGCTGGCCGGCGCACCGATACCGGCGCCATTGCTGGCGCAGATGCAAAACGTTCCCGGGCTTGAAGCGGTGCCGGCTTTTCCGGTTCTGCCGGCGGGTTTGCCGTCTGACCTGCTGGAGCGCCGGCCGGATATTCGTGCGGCGGAATACACGCTGCTAGGCGCCAATGCGAATATCGGCGCGGCAAGGGCGGCATTTTTTCCTTCGATCAGCCTGACCGCGAATGACGGGACGGCCAGTGATCGGTTGGGTGGATTATTTGGCGCGATGTCAGGATCGTGGCTGTTCGAGCCGGAAATCAGCGTGCCGATTTTTGCTGGTGGCGAGAACCGTGCTAATCTCGATATCGCCAATGCGCAGAAGAAAATCGATATCGCTGATTATGAAAAAACCATTCAATCGGCGTTTCATGATGTGGCCGATGCGCTCGCGGGGCGGAGCACCTATCAGGCGCAGGTTGGCGCTGAGACTGCCCTAGTCGGGGCAGACCAAAAATATTATGATCTGGCCGATATGCGTTTCAAGGCTGGAGTGGATTCATATTTAAACGTTTTGGTAGCACGTAACGCGCTGTTCACAGCACAGCTTACCCTGGTCAGCCTGAAACTTTCCGCAATGCAAAACGATGAGACCTTGTATAAGGCGCTGGGCGGGGGTTGGGACGAAAACTCTCAAACGAATCAATAGGTCGATAAAAAACTTTTGAGAACTGAAATTTTATGGAAAAGTTCCGAATAATTTGTCTCGCGAAAGATCGCCCGAAATCTCTGAGGTATCGCGCGTGGGGCTGGTGGGGCGGCCACGCGCCAAAAGAGAGGCTTATACCAACGGTCATTATTTATGACCGTTGGTATAACGGACGACGAATGATTAAAGGTAAATTAACACTCCGTGGTGAGGTGGCGCAATATTTGTTGACGGGCTAGCAGTACTGCCACCTGAACGATATCTCCCAATGCCGCCGCGGTCTCCGCGAGAGATGGCATCAAATGCTGGGATGACACCTCGACAAAATGGGTGGAAAGGTTTCCCTGCGTCGGCGATTTCAATTATCTACAAATCTGCTCCCGCTGCCCAAAGTTACCCCAACCGCATCACCCTATGCGCCATCGCCGCCACCACCGCCTCGTTATGGCTGATCAGCACATAGGCCAGCCCCAGCCGTTCCTGCAGCCCGCGCAGCAGCCACAGAATCTCCGCCTGCACCGGCACGTCCAGCGCACTCGTCGGCTCATCCAGCACCAGCACAGCCGGCCGCAGCACCAGCGCGCGCGCAATCGCCACGCGCTGCCGCTCCCCGCCCGAGAGTTCTCGCGGGTAGCGCCCCGCCACCGCCGCCGCCAACCCCACCTCGCGCAACGCCGCCGCCACACGCGCCGCCCGGTCGGCGCGCGGCTCATGCGCCGCCAGCCCCTCACCCACAATCGCCGCCACATCCATCCGGGGCGAGAGGCTGGTCCCAGGGTCCTGAAAAATCATCTGCATCTTTGCCCGCCAGGCCCGGCCGCGCCCAATCTCCACCCCGTCCAGCCACACTTGCCCCGTCCGCGGCACCAGCCCGAGCAGCGCAAGCGCCAGCGTGGTCTTGCCGACGCCGGAGGGCCCCACCACCCCCAGCGTCTCCCCGGCGGCCAGATCAAACCCCAGCCCGGAGAAAACCTCCGCCTCATCCCGCCCCCAGCCGCGCCCCGCCCGGTACGCCACCCGCAACCTTTCCACCCGCAAAACCTCGCGCGCCCCCGCCGCCAATGGTGCCGGCGGCGGCGGCAATTCTGCCCCCAGCAACCGCCTGGTCTGCGCATGCGCGGGTGCGGCGAAGGTCGCGGCCATCGCCCCCGCCTCCACCAGCCGCCCGGCCTCTATCACCAGCACCCGGCCGGCCATCCGCCGCACCGCCGCCAAATCATGCGTCACCAGCAGCACCCCCAGCCCCCGCGCCGCCGCCCGCGCCGCCAGCAAATCCAGCAGCGCCGCCGCCCCCGCCGGGTCCAACGCCGTCGCCGGCTCATCGGCAATCAGCAGTTTTGGGTTCTGCGCCAGCGCCATGGCCATCATCACCCGCTGCAACTGCCCGCCGGAGAGCTCATGCGCAAAAGCCCGCGCCACCCGGGCTGGGTCCTCCAGCCCCATCTCCGCCAGCAGCGGGAGCGGGTCCGCCACACCAAGCTGCCGCCCCACGCGCAGCCGCGGGTCGAACCCGGCGCGCGGCTCCTGAAACATCATCCCCGCCATTGCGCCGCGCTGCGCCCGGGCGGTGGCCGCACCCGCCGGTGCGCCGTCCAGCCAAACCGCCCCCGCCGCCTGCACCACGCCCGCCGGCAGCAGCCCCAAAATGCTTTGCGCAATCAGCGTCTTGCCCGCCCCGCTCGGCCCCACCATCGCGACAATCTCCCCGGCCGCGAGCTCAAAACTCACCCCCTCCACCAGCCAGCGTCCGGCGGTGCGCAACCCCAGCCCGTCGACCCGCAACAAACTCATCGCACCGCCAGCGCGTTGCGCAGCGCCGTCCCAATCCCCGCCAGCAGCCCGAGCAGCCCGGCCAAAGCCACAAAGGCGCTCACCCCCAGCCAGGGCGCAAACCCGTCTCGCGCCTGCGCCACCAGCCCGCCGAGCGAGGGCGCGTCCCCACCCAGGCCCAAAAAATCCAGGCTGGAGAGCAGCAAAACCGAATCCAGCACCAGAAACGGAAAATAGCTCAGCACCGCCACGCTGGCATTGGGCAGCATATGCACCGCCATGATCCGCCAATCCGGCACCCCCAGCGCGCGCGCCGCCCGCACGTAATCCGCCGTCCGCGCCCGCAAAAACTCTGCCCGCACCAGCCCGGCCAGGCCCATCCAGGAAAACGCCGCCAGCACCAGCACGAATAACCCGAGGCTCGGCACCGCCAGCGCGGCGATGATCATCAGCAAAAACAATTGCGGCATGCCGGACCAGATCTCGCTCAAGCGCTGGCCGAGCAAATCCACCCAGCCGCCGTAAAACCCCTGCACAGCCCCCGCCGCGACACCCAGAAATGCCGCGGCAACGCCCAGCCCCAGCCCAAAAATGATCGAGCGGCGCAGCCCGTACAGCACGCGGGCCAGCACGTCCCGCCCGTATTCATCCGTGCCCAGCCAGTTTTGCGCGCTGGGCGGCGATGGTGCGGCCGGCGCGTTCCACACGATGCTGCCGGGCCCAAATCGCACCGCCGGCCAAACCGCGAAACCATGCGCGGCGATCGCGGCTTGCAGCGCCGGGTCGGTGTAATCTGCTTGGCTCGGCAAGAACGCCGGACCGAACAACGTGCCGGGCAATGGCTGCAGCAGCGGGCAATAGATATGGCCGCGGTATTCCAGCAGCAGCGGCCGGTCATTGGCGAGCAGATTGGCGCAGAGCGAGACCGCGAACACCGCCAAAAAACCCGCCAGGCACGCCATGCCGCCGCGCTGCTCGCTAAATCTTTGCCAGGACGCCCCCAAGCGCATACACCCGATCCTCCAACCAACGAGTATAGCGGTGGGCAAAAATTTGGCGAATGGGGATTACGATGTGCTGGTGGCGGGCGCCGGTGCCGCCGGGCTGTTCTGCGCGGCGCAGGCCGGCAGGCGCGGCAAGCGCGTGCTGGTGCTGGACCATGCGGCGAAGCCGGGAGCAAAGATCCTGATCTCGGGTGGCGGGCGCTGCAATTTCACCAACACCAAACTGGGTGCCGAAAATTTCCTCTCCGAGAACAAGCATTTTTGTAAATCCGCCCTGGCCCGCTACACGGCGGGGGATTTCATCGCGCTGATCGAGGCGGCCGGCATAAGCTATCACGAGAAACACCTCGGCCAGTTGTTTTGCGATCATTCAGCGCGGGATATTCTCAATCTGCTGCTTAAAATATGCGCGGATGCCGGGGTGGAGATCCGCACGGATTGCCCGATCCGCGAGGTGACCCATGGCGAAAATTTTACCCTGCACACCGCGCAAGGTAGCTTCAATGCCCCTGCCTTTGTGGTGGCGACCGGCGGGCTCTCCATCCCCAAAATGGGTGCCACCGGCTTTGCCTACGACATCGCCCGGCAGTTTGGGCTGAACATCATCACCCCCCGGCCGGCTTTGGTGCCGCTCACCTTCACCGGCGAAATCTCGGCCTGGATGGAAGGCATGGCGGGCGTCTCGTTCGAGGCGATTGTGCGGTTTGGCAAACAAACATTCCGGGAGGCGGTGCTGTTCACCCATCGCGGCCTCTCTGGCCCCGCCATATTGCAAATCTCCTCATACCTCCCGGCCGGCGCGGCGCTTGCCATCGACATGCTGCCAGGTGCCAACGCCTACGAGACCCTGCTCGCCGCCAAGGCCGCGCGCCCAAAGGCCGAGTTGAAAACCATCCTCGCCGAGCACCTGCCCGCCCGGCTGGCGCATGGCATTCTGCAGCCGCCGCTGACCAACCGCCCGATCGGCGATCTGCCGAACAAGGCCCTGCAAGCCACCGCCCACACCCTCAACCACCTCACCCTCACCCCCGCCGGAACCGAAGGTTTCGCGAAAGCCGAAGTCACCGCCGGCGGGGTGGATACCAACGATCTGTCATCGCAAACCATGCAAGCGCAAGCCGTGCCGGGCCTGTACTTCATCGGCGAGGCGGTGGACGTGACCGGCTGGCTCGGCGGCTACAACTTCCAATGGGCCTGGTCGAGCGCCTATGCGGCTGCGATGGCGGTTTAAGGGAGGCCTGAGGCCCCGGCGGGTCCAGGGCGGAGCCCTGGCCTTCCCTTAACCCGCCATCGCGCTAGCATATGTGCAACGATAAGGGAGGTTGCGGTGGAGCACCGGGTTGTGGCGGCCAATGGGATTGATGTGCATGTGGCCGAGCTGGGGGCGGGGCCGGCGGTGGTGTTTTGCCATGGGTTTCCGGAATCCTGGTATTCCTGGCGGCACCAGATGCGGGCTTTGGCGGCGGCGGGGTACCGGGCGGTTGCGCTGGACATGCGGGGCTATGGGCAGACGAGCCGGCCCGCGGCGGTTGAGGATTATTCCATATTTCATCTGGTGGGGGATGTGGTGGGGGTGCTGGACGCGCTCGGGCTCGCCCAAGCGGTGGTGGTTGGGCATGATTGGGGGGCGCCGGTGGCGTGGCATGCGGCGATGTTTAGGCCGGACCGGTTCCGCGCCGTGGCCTGCTTGAGCGTGCCGTACCGGCCGCGCGGGCTGGTGCCGCCGACCAGCCGGATGCCGCGGGCGGATGGGGCAGTGTTTTACCAGCTATATTTCCAGCAGCCTGGCGTGGCGGAGGCGGGGATGGAGGCGGATGTTAGGGGCGCGCTGCATAAATTGCTGTACGCGTCCTCCGCCGAGGGGTTCCGCGGCGGGTTGGGGCTGGCGATGGTGAACCCGCAAAGAGGGTATTTGACACCGATGCCCTTGCCGGCGGCGCTGCCGCGCTGGTTGGCGCAGGAGGATTTGGATTTTTACGTTAGTGAGTTTGCGCGCACCGGGTTTGCAGGCGCGTTGAACTGGTACCGCAATATCGACCGCAACTGGGCGCTGACGGGAGCGTTTGCGGCGGCGCCGATAACCGTGCCGGCTTTGTATATGGCGGGGGATAAGGACCTTGTGACGGCCTTCCCCGGCATGGAGAAGGTGATTGCGCAGATGGACGCGCTGGTGCCGGATTTGCGGGGGAAAATTATGCTGGAGGATTGCGGGCACTGGACCCAGCAGGAACGGCCGGATGAGGTGAATGCTGCGCTGCTCGCGTTTTTGGCGGGCTTGTAAGTGAGTAAGCGCTACTTTTTTGAAAAAAAGTAGCAAAAAACTTTTGATTCTGTGGTTGGCGGAAACGTTAGAGGAATGACAGTGTAGTTTACTTATGTTTCACGTGAAACATATGTCAGCATGTTAGTTATAATAACTGATTTTTCGGCGTTTAAGTGATTGATAATACAGCTTGTGGCGGATTGGCGGGGGCGGGGGTTAGGGTTCAATGGCGTGTCTTGCGCGACGGCCGTTAACTATTTGTTAATACCAACCGCCCTTTAAGATGACTCATCTTCAAGGGCGGTTGGCATTAGGCACAGGTGGTGGTCCGGCTAAAGCCCAGAGGAATCAAAAATTTTTTGCGCCGCTTTTTTTTAAAAAAGCGGCTACTTTCTTATCCCCGGTGGCGCTATTGCGGCAGGGCTTCGGGGACGATGGTTTTGACGATGGACGCGTCCAGGGCTTCGAAGCCGGCATAGTCGATGGTGGCGTAGAGGTCTTTGCGGGTGAGCATGGCGTCCACGCAGTTATGGGCGCCGCCGTCCCGGGCGATTGCGGTGTAGAGTTTTTCTGACGCGAGGGCGGCGACGCGCAAGCTGGTGACCGGCCAGATCACCATTTTGTAGCCGAAGGATTCGAATTCCTGCTTGGTGAAGAACGGCGTGCGGCCGAACTCGGTCATGTTGGCGAGGAGCGGTGTGCCGGGCATGCGGCTGGCGAATTCCTTGAACATGTTGGCGTCGTTCATCGCTTCGGGGAAGATCGCGTCGGCGCCGGCCTGCATGTAGAGTTTGGCGCGGGCGATGGCGCCGTCCATCCCTTCGGAGGCTGCCGCGTCGGTCCGCGCGATGATATAGAGGTGGCGGCGGGCATGCGCGGCGGCGGCGATTTTATTGGCCATGTCGTGCGGGTCGGCGAGTTTTTTGTCGTTCAGGTGGCCGCATTTTTTGGGCAGGATCTGGTCTTCGAGATGGACGGCGGCGGCACCCGCATCCTCGAAATTGCGGACCATGTTCATCACGTTCAGGGCCTCGCCGTAGCCGGTATCGCCATCGACCAGCACCGGCAGGCCGGAGGCGCGGGTGACCTGGCGGATGAAGAAGCAGACTTCGTCCACCGTGATGATGCCGAGGTCTGGCAGGCCCATGGAGGCTGTCATCGCGGCACCGGAGAGGTAGCAGGCGGTGAAGCCGGCGGCTTTGGCCTGCTGGGCGGCGAGGCCGTTATGGGTGCCGGGGATGCCGAGGATGCCGGGTTGGGCGAGGAGGTCCCGGAAGCGCTCACCGGCGGGTTTGGCGGGCAGGTCGGTGGCGCGGAGATAGGGCATCCTGGTGATCCTTAAAAAAAAGTTTTTGCGGCGCTTTTTTCAAACAGCGACCGCTTAACGACGCTCCGCCAGTGGCACAAAAGCGAGATTTTCCGGCCCCGTATAGTTGGCGCTGGGGCGGATGATTTTGCCGTCGATCCGCTGCTCGATGATATGCGCGCTCCAGCCGGAGGTGCGCGAGATGACGAAGAGCGGGGTGAACATCAGCGTGGGCACGCCCATCATGTGGTAGGAGACCGCGGAGAACCAATCGAGGTTGGGGAACATTTTTTTGACGTCCATCATCACGGCTTCCAGGCGCTCGGCGATGGCGAACATTTTGGTGTTGCCGGCTTCCTCCGAAAGCTGTTTGGCGACGCGCTTGATGACGACGTTGCGCGGGTCGGAGATGGTGTAGACCGGGTGGCCGAAGCCGATGACGACCTCCTTGGCTTCCACGCGGCGGCGGATATCGGCCTCGGCCTCGTCCGGTGTGGCGTAGCGTTTTTGGATTTCGAACGCGGCCTCGTTGGCGCCGCCGTGCTTGGGGCCGCGCAGCGCGCCGATGCCGCCGACAATGGCGGAGTAGAAATCCGACCCGGTGCCGGCGACGACGCGGGCGGCGAAGGTGGAGGCGTTGAACTCATGCTCGGCATAGAGCACGAGCGAGGTGTGCATGGCGCGCACCCAGGAGGCGGAGGGCGCGCGGCCGTGCAGCAAATGCAGGAAATGGCCGCCGATGGTCTCATCCGCGGTTTCAACCTCGATCCGCTTGCCGTTGGTGGAAAAATGGTACCAGTAGAGCAAGGCTGAGCCGAGCGAGGCCATCAGGCGGTCCGCGATGTCTTTCGCACCCGGCTCGTTATGGTCATGCGCCTCCGGCAGGATGCAGCCGAGTGCTGAGACGTAGCTGCGCATCACGTCCATCGGGTGGGTGGCGGCGGGCAGAGCCTCCAGGATGGTTTTAACGGCGGCGGGCAGGCCACGCATGGCGGCCAAGCGGGTTTTGTAGGCGGCAAGCTCGGCCGCGTTGGGAAGAGTGCCGTGGACGAGCAGATGCGCGATCTCCTCAAACTCCGCGGTCTCGGCAAAATCCAGAATGTCATAGCCGCGGTAGTGCAGGTCGTTCCCGGTGCGCCCGACCGTGCAGAGGGCCGTGTTGCCGGCCGCGACGCCGGAGAGGGCGACGGATTTTTTCGGGCGGGGGAGGGTGGCTTCGGTCATGGCTGGGCCCTTTTTTTAAGGAAGGAAGCGGTTCTTTTTTTGAAAAAAAAGAACCAAAAAAACTTTTGTTGACGCTGGGGCACGGGTGGTGGGGCGGCTGAAGCCCAGAGGAATCAGACGTTTTTTGCGGAGCTTTTTTTCAAAAAAGCGACCGCTTGCTTACTTAAAAGATGCCCGGCTTGGACTCCTCAAGTGCGCCGGCCGGCAACGCGACGTTGAGGCCGGCGAGTTCGCCGGCGGTGAGGCGGGGGAGGTTTTGCACGGTCTCGAGGAAGCGGTTGCTCTCGCGGGTGGAGATGATGCCGTCCGTCAGCATTTGGAATTTATGGATGTAGTCTTCGCGGCCAAAAGGTTTGGCGCCGAGCGGGTGGGCGTTGGCGACGGCCATTTCATCCACCAGTTTCGAGCCGTCCTTGAAGGTGATCTCGACGCGGGCGCCGAAGGCTTTATCGGCGATGTCCAGCGTGTGGTAGCGGCGGGTCCATTCCGGGTCTTCGCGGGTTTCGATTTTGTGCCAGAGGCGCACGGTGTCAGCGCGGCCGGCGCGTTTGGGGGCGTAGCTGGCCTCGTGGTGCCAGGCGCCGTCCTGCAGGGCGACGGCGAAGATGTACATGATGGAGTGGTCCAAAGTTTCGCGGCTGGCTTTGGGGTCCATTTTCTGCGGGTCGTTGGCGCCGGTGCCGATGACGTAGTGGGTGTGGTGCGAGGTGTGGATGATGATGCTCTCGATCGCCTCGATATCGGTGATGGAGTCGCGCATTTTGAAGGCGAGGTCGATGAGGGCCTGGGACTGGTACTCGGCCGAGTGTTCCTTGGTGTAGCTGTCCATTATGGCGCGTTTGGCCTCGCCGGGGGCGGGGAGGGGCACGTGGTACACCGCGTCCTTGCCGCCGAGGAGCCAGGCGATGACGGAATCCTCGCCTTCGTAGATCGGGCTGGGGGCACCCTCACCGCGCATCACGCGGTCCACGGCTTCGACCGCGAGCTTGCCGGCATGGGCGGGGGCGAAGGCCTTCCAGGAGGAGATTTCGCCCTTGCGGGATTGGCGGGTGGTGAAGGAGACGTGCACGGCCTGCTGGACGGCCTGGTAGATGATGTCCTGCTTCAGGCCCAGCAGGGTGCCGATGCCGGCGGCCTGGGCGGGGGCGAGATGGGCGATGTGGTCGATTTTATGCTCGTGCAGGCAGATGGCTTTTACGAGGTCGATCTGGATTTCGTAGCCGGTGGCGAGGCCGCGGATGAGGTCGCGCCCGGATTTTTCCATGGTTTGGGCGACGGCGAGGATGGGTGGGATGTTGTCGCCGGGGTGGGAGTAGTCCGCCGCCAGAAAGGTGTCGTGGTAATCCAGCTCGCGCACGGCGGTGCCGTTGGCCCAGGCGGCCCATTCCGGGCTGACGGTGACACGGGCGGGGGCGCCGAAGAGCTGGGCGCCGCCTTTGCGGGGGTGGCCGAGGGCAGCACCCCGGGCGGAGACGACCGGGCGGCGGTTGACCGAGGCGATGGCGACGGAGGCGTTATCGATGATGCGGTTGATGATCATCGCGGTTACGTCCTTAGGGACCGCGACTTTGTCGGCCGCGACGCCGGCGATTTTCCAGGCGAGCTGGTCTTCCCGCTTCAAATGGGTTTTGGAGGGGTAGACGCGGGTTTCGTGCAGTTCCATGGCCAGGGCGCTCCTTTATTTTGGGGCTTCATTGCGCCAAAAATTTGGTCCGTCCAGCCCCCTGGCGAAGGGCAGCAATGTGGCCATGTGGGATGATGGCCGGAATGCGGTGTTTTTTGCAGACTTGGGCGGCCGATTGCACTAATCTGAGCCAAAAATCCCCGGGGCGGATGCCGAACGGGGCGCAGGAGATCCAGGATATGCATATTCGCAACCCGATTGAGTATTTGTTTGCGCAGCTGGATGTGACGGCGGGGCTGGGGAATGCGCACCCCGCGGAATATTGGCCGGCGACGCATGCGGCGGCGGCACCGGTGGTGCAGAGCATCACCACCCAGGATTTGCGGCAGGCATTCAGGCGCGGGTTGCATGATTTTTCCGCGGCGCGGACGGATGTGGTGTTTTTGATCATCATCTACCCGGTGGTGGCGTTTTTCATCGCGGCGGTGGATTGGCATGGCGAGTTGCTGCCGCTGCTGTTTCCGCTGGCCTCCGGCTTTGCGCTGCTGGGGCCGTTTTTTGCGGTGGGGCTGTATGAGATGAGCCGGGACCGGGAGATGACCGGCAAGATTAGCTGGCTGGATACGTTCAAGGTGCTGCGCTCGCCCTCGCTCGGCTCCATTGTGCTGCTGGGGCTGGTGCTGGTGGGGCTGTTTTTGGCGTGGCTGGCGGCGGCGCAGACGATTTATGATTTTACGCTCGGGCCGTTGCCGCCGGTCTCCACGCTCGCGTTTATCGGCGCGATGTTTGGGACTGCGGCGGGGTGGGCGATGATTGTGATCGGCACCGCGGTGGGGGCGGTTTTCGCGTTTATTGTGCTGGCGATTGCGGTTGTGTCCTTCCCGCTATTGCTGGACCGGCCGGTGGGGTTTGGGACGGCGGTGGCGACGTCCTTCGTGGCGCTGCGGCATAATTTTGTGCCGCTGACGCTTTGGGGGCTGTTTGTGGCGGGGGTTTTGGCGGTGAGTGCGCTGCCTTGTTTTATTGGGTTGATTGTGGCGCTGCCGGTGCTGGGGCATGCGAGCTGGCATTTGTATAGGAAGTTGGTGCGGGGGGTGTAGGGCGGGCGGGTGGAGCCGCTCCGGCGCGGAATCACAAGAGTTTTTTGGCGTCGCTTTTTTGCAAAAAAGCGACCGCTTGCTTGGCACTTGCTTGGCGCTTTCTTTCTGCTTCAGAAGCATTTTCGTATAGCGCTGCAGGTTGACGCAAGCGGTAGGTGTTCATAGATTTCGCGGTAACGTCCGGTGCGTGAAGCCGGCGGCTGGGAGGATGATATGGGACACTCGCGGGGTATGTA